>Ga0207705_10000068_pt1 | contig 134316 bp, 114 predicted proteins | sample KBSC13metaG_FD_184314 | JGI IMG/M metagenome (GOLD analysis project Ga0207705, IMG submission 184314) | Corn rhizosphere microbial communities from Kellogg Biological Station, Michigan, USA - KBS C1-3 metaG (SPAdes) (version 2) | ecosystem: Host-associated > Plants > Roots > Rhizosphere >... | reverse complement strand
ATCAAATGAATCATAGGCTGCAAGTTCGGCATTCTCTTTCACCGATGCCTTAAGTCTTGTGTTTAAAGTCCGGTACTCCTTGGAACTGTGATCGCGCATCCATTTGCTTATCGCCGCTCGCGAAACCCCATACTGGTAAACTATTACACTTCTGGGTGTGCCTGCTTCTATTGCCTTGATCAGCGCTTCCCGTAACATTGGATCGAAATGGCCGCGCCTGCCATAACGTTCAGTCCCTAATATCTCCTCGTTTTTCTTTTTCATACACTTTTTTTAGTGTATAGTTTTTTCCGGACGAGCTATGTCATTAATCATAATAAACACTCCCCGGCTCGCTTCAAAGTTATCATTAATCACCCTTCCTTAAATTATTTTATTCTAAGCTTAAATACTACTAGTTGAAACACCCAGCATTATAAAAATAATTACTATTTTCTTCATCTCAAGGTCTTTAATACTACTCTATCATCCCCTCAAACTTTTCCCAAAAGCCGTCTTTCGGCAGGGGTGCAACAATTTCTATAGGCTCATTTTTGATCGGGTGGATAAAACGCAACCTGCGGGCGTGAAGGCAGATGCTTTTGCGCAGGCTGCCGCGGGGATAGCCATATTTATTATCGCCTACGATGGGGCAGCCAATGGTAGATAACTGCACGCGTATCTGGTGCGGCCGGCCGGTGATGGGGTTTACTTCGAGCAAATAATAGCCTTCCAGTTCGCCAACCACCTTATAATTTAATTCTGAGCGCTGGCCGTTGCCTACCTCAAATTCATAAGCTTTAGTTACGTTTTTCTGCGGGTTCTTCACCAGCCAGTGCACCAGGTTGGCTTCTTCGGGCTGCGGTTTGATGCGTACCACCGCGTAGTAAGTTTTCCGCATCTCGCGGCTTTTGAATAATTGGTTAACCCTATCCAGCGCTTTACTGGTTTTGGCAAACAGGATGACGCCGCTTACCGGCCTGTCCAAACGGTGCACCACGCCGAGGAAAGCGCCGTTGGGCTTATTATACTTTTTGGCGATGTATTTTTTTACTTTTTCATCAAGCGACTCATCGCCGGTCTCATCAGCCTGCACGATATCGCCGGCTCGCTTATTAACGGCGATCAGGTGGTTATCCTCGTACAGGATGTCATCATCCGTAATATCCTTATTATGGTACTTGATATTGACTCTTGCGCACATGGTTAGGTAGCTTATAGTTCATGGATCATAGTTCATGGCCAAATCTACCATGATCCATCAACTATGATCCATGAACAAGTTAATTTGCACATCTGCATATTAGCACATCTGCACATCAATACTGCTCACTATCGTTCGGAAAGGTTTTGGCTTTCACGTCTTTGATATAGTTCTTAAACGCAGAATTCATCACATTGTTTAGGTCGGCGTACTGGCGCAAAAACCTGGGTTTAAAGCCTTTATTGATGCCCAGCATATCGTGGATCACCAGTACTTGTCCGTCGCAGTATTTGCCGGCGCCGATGCCTATTGTAGGGATATGAATGCTTTCGGTTACATCCTTTGCCAGCGCCGCCGGTATTTTCTCGAGCACGATGCTGAAACAACCCAATTCCTGTAGTACCAGCGCATCCTGCCTGAGCTTCTTTGCTTCCGCTTCTTCTTTCGCCCTGACAGTGTAGGTACCGAATTTATAGATCGACTGGGGCGTAAGGCCCAAGTGCCCCATTACCGGGATACCGGCGGTGAGGATACGCGTGACCGACTCCGATATTTCAACACCACCTTCCATTTTTACGCCGTGCGCGCCTGATTCTTTCATGATGCGGATGGCCGAGTTAAGCGCCTCTTTGGAATTGCCCTGGTAGGACCCAAAAGGCAGGTCAACGATGACCAAACTTCGTTTAGCGGCCCTGACCACCGAGGATGCATGATAGATCATCTGGTCTAAAGTAATAGGTAACGTAGTTTCGTGTCCGGCCATGACGTTGGATGCCGAATCGCCCACTAGGATGATGTCCATACCGGCCTCATCCACAATAGCGGCCATGGAATAATCGTAGGCGGTAAGCATGGCGATCTTCTCGCCGCGCTTCTTCATTTCCTGCAGGCTGTTGGTGGTAACCCGTTTAACCTCTTTGTTTACAGACATGATGACTTATTTAACAGCACGAATTACACGAATTTTATCGAATTACACGAATTTAATTGAATATGCGAAGTACATGAATTCATTCAAATTAGGCGAATTTGTCATCGGGCTAAAGGCAAATTCGCTAAAATCGTATTACCTGTTTTGTGAAATTCGTGTCTTCTATTCGTGAAATTCGTGACTTATCATTATATTTGCGGCGTGAATTCCAGTTTTGCCGGCTGCACTTCTCGCATACGTTTTCACGGGACTGACCATCAGGATTACCGGCGCATTAACCATTCAATTTTTTATTACTATGATCACCAACTTCACCAAGTTACCGGCTATTTTGTTGCTGGCTGACGGTACTGTATTTTATGGCAAAGCGGCGGGCAAGATAGGCACCACGACGGGCGAGATCTGCTTTAATACCGGCATGACCGGCTACCAGGAGATATTTACCGACCCCTCCTATTTCGGGCAGATCATGGTGACCACCAACGCGCACATCGGCAATTACGGTATCGCGAAGCAGGAAGTGGAATCGGATCACATCCAAATAGCCGGGCTGGTTTGTAAGAATTACAACATCTACTATACCCGCAAACAGGCACAGGAATCCATACAGGACTATTTCCAGGAACAGAATATCGTTTCGATCTCCGATATCGATACCCGGCAGCTGGTAAGGCATATTCGCGATAAGGGCGCGATGAACGCGATAATTTCATCAGAAATACTGGATCTTGATGAACTGAAGAAGAAGCTGGACCAGGTGCCGTCGATGGATGGGCTGGAGCTGTCGTCAAAGGTGTCGACCACCGAAACCTACACTTTCGGTGATGAGAATGCTACTTATAAAGTTGCGGTGCTGGATTTGGGTGTGAAGAAAAACATCCTGCGCAATTTCCACGCCCGCGACGTGTATGCTAAGGTATACCCGGCTAAAACCACTTTCGCCGAAATGGAAAAGGATTTTGCGCCGAACGGTTATTTTATCTCCAACGGTCCGGGCGACCCGGCAGCAATGCCTTACGCTGTCGAAACGGTAAAGGATATTTTGAAATCGGAAAAACCCATGTTCGGCATTTGCCTCGGGCACCAGTTGCTGGCCTTGGCGAATGATATCCCAACCAAAAAAATGTTCAACGGCCACCGCGGCCTCAACCACCCGGTAAAAAATATCATCAAGGACCATTGTGAAGTAACCTCGCAGAACCACGGCTTCGGCGTAGTGCCAGAAGCGGTACGCGCATCAGATAAAGTAGAGATCACCCACGTGAACCTGAACGATAAATCTATCGAAGGTATTCGCGTAAAAGGCAAAAAGGCGTTCTCGGTACAATATCACCCCGAATCATCACCCGGCCCACATGATAGCAGGTATTTGTTTGATGATTTTATCAAGTTAATGCAGTAAAACTTCGTGCCTCTCTGTGAAAACCTCTGTGTACTCTGTGGTTAAATTCCTTTTTACCGCAGAGCGCACGAAGAAAAGGCACAAAGTTCACAGAGGCACGACGGCAGTTTTTCACCGACTCATCCACCCACTTCATCCGTTCACCGACAATTTCGGGCCGTTCGCCAAATAAATATCACGGTTTTTTGTACGTGAGGGCATATTTGTGGTGTCAAAACAAACAACACCATGACTACGATATTACTCATTCAGCTATTCCACCTGGTTCATACCGCCACCCAGCATATGCATGCCATCATCCATTCGCTGGGGCATTTAGTGAAGTAACCGGGTTCCACATATATCGGCCTGCTCCTCCCCTAAGTCCTGCCTGCCGGCAGGCAGGTTTTGGGGGAGGAGAAACGGTTAACATAAAGCAACAATAACTTAACACAAGCCTGCCTCAGTGTTAATATGCGTTCCGTTACTTTGCGCAACCGCTTATACGATGAAAACATTAACTACTTTTTACAATTATTTGCTCGAACGCGCAGAAGCGTTCACCCGTTCCTTTGCGAACTTATTAAGTTAGTATCATAAATCGTTGGTTTTTATGAAAGGCCCGACGATTGAAATTTTCTATCTTTAACACCGCTTTATAAAACCAATTATCCTCATGAAAGCGGTCAGGACACTTTCGCTCACCTTTTTTGCCTGTTTGATAGTTTTACCCCTATTTGCCCAATCGCCGATCACAGGTTATAATTTGCTCAGCCAAACGGTAAAAGAGTATCAGAAAGCCGAATGGAATATTAATGTTTCAGCAGCCTTTACTAACCCTTATGATCAGCACGATATCAGCCTGGACCTGGTGATGACCTCGCCATCGGGCAAACCCGTAGTGCTGCCTTGTTATTTTGAGAGTGGCAATAATAACTCCTCGCTCTGGAAGGCGCGTTTCGCGCCGCAGGAGGTTGGCAAATACACCTATTATTTTTCGCTGAAAAACAAGGGGGCTGAAGTTAAATCGAAGGATGGCTCCTTTATATCCACTACTGATACCAGGAAAGGTTTCCTGCATAAAAATAACCTGTGGACCTTCAAATTTGATAATGGTGAATTATTCCGCGGCATAGGTGAGAACGTGGGCTGGGAATCGCGTTCGTTCGAAAAAGATAAATGGACCTACGATTATCTGCTGCCGAAGCTATCGAACAATGGCGCCAATTTCTTCCGCACCTGGATGTGCTACTGGAACCTGCCGCTGGAATGGAAGAAAGTTGGACAGACCAAACGGTACAGCAACAGCGACGCGTATTATAATCCCGGCGCTATTAAACGGATGGACGAACTGGTAAACCTGACCGATTCGCTGCACCTCTATTTTATGCTGACGATGGACTGGCACGGCCACCTGATAGAAGACGGCGGCTGGAAAAATAGCAATTATAACGTTGCGAATGGCGGCCCGGCAAAAACCCCTGCTGAATTTTTCACTTCGCAGCGGGCCAGGGCCATGTATAAAAACCGATTGCGTTACATCGTCGCCCGCTGGGGATACAGCACCAGCATAGCGGCTTTCGAGTTTTTTAACGAGGTCGACAATGCCGCTTTTAACGGCGCTGACAGTGTCCTGATACCACACCACTATATTACCGAGTGGCATGATGAGATGAGCCGGTACCTAAAGGACATAGACCCGTACGGTCACCTGGTAACCACCAGCGTTTCGCACAGGGATATTACCGGGTTGAATTCCATCGCTTATATCGATTTTAACCAGAAGCATATTTACAAGCACACCGAAAAGATCCCCGGTATTTACCAGGGATATATCAATATGTTCGGCAAGCCTTACGTAGTCGGCGAGTTTGGTTACCGCTGGGAAGATGACGACCCAAAGTATGCCAAAGAAGCTGATTATGATTACAAGCGCGGTCTGTGGTATGGGATGTTCAGTCCATGCCCTATTTTGCCAATGAGCTGGTGGTGGGAACTGTTCGACAATCAAAATATGGAGCCTTATTTTGAAGGCGTCCGTCATATCAGCGACGAAATGTTGAAGGCCGGCAAGGGCTCGTTCGAGCAGTTCGCGGTTTCATCGGGCAATATCGAATCGCATGGGGTAAAATGTGGGAACAAGTATTTCATCTACCTGCTGAACAATACGAATGCTGCGATCAGCACATCTATCTCGTTTAATGTTAACGGGAAAAGCTATTCGATGGAATATTTTGACCCGAATGATCTTTCAACAACACAGGCAGGTAAATTAGTTGCCGTCAATCAAAAGCTGACGATTGGCAATGTCACCCTCGAGAATAAAAAGGAACGGGTGATTATTATTACAGCGAATTAGGAAACGTATAACGTCAAACGTAATACGTCCAGCGAAAAAAACACTTCACCTAAAAATTTCAGCGATTCGCCGGAAATCCCATTGAAATATCAGTTATCTGCCGCACTTTTACATCATGGCAAAACAACCTATCATTTCGGTTAAAAACCTGGTGAAAAAGTACGATGATTTCACCGCCGTGGACAATATCAGCTTTGATGTATATGAGGGTGAAATATTTGGCTTGCTTGGACCCAACGGCGCCGGCAAAACTACTACGCTCGAGGTTCTCGAAACGCTTCGTGATAAAACCTCCGGCGAAATTACGGTCGACGGTTTTAATATCGAAAAAGATACCGATAGCATCAAGAAACGCATCGGCGTACAGCTACAGGCAGCTGGATACTATCCCAACCTCAATCTGTCCGAGCTGATTGTGCTTTTCTCCGGCTTATACGGCATCACCAAAACGCCGAAGGAAATGCTGGAAAAAGTAGCGCTGGTTGAAAAATCTAAAGCGAAATACAAAGACCTTTCCGGCGGGCAGAAGCAGCGCTTTTCCATTGCGACCACGCTGATCAATGATCCGCGAATCATTTTCCTGGACGAACCGACAACCGGCCTCGACCCGCAGGCCCGTCGTAACCTCTGGGATTTAATTAAAGAGATACGAGAGCACGGTACAACCGTAGTGATCACCACGCATTATATGGACGAGGCCGAGGTGCTTTGCGACCGTGTCGCTTTTATCGACGGCGGGCATATCATCGGTATCGATACCCCCGATAATTTTATTGACAAACTGGTAGCAACGGGTTTCGACCGTAAGAAACAAGTAAAATCGGCCAACCTGGAGGATGTGTTTATCAACCTCACCGGGAAAGAATGGCGGGAGGACTAAGCCCCCCAACCCCCTAAAGGGGGAATTTATATTGACAGATAAAATCTTCCGGACTTATGCGGACTTTCCGACTTCCGGACTCAAAAATGACTAATGCCCAATGACAAATGACTGATAACAAAAAACCCTACAGCAATACCCGCGCTACCTTAGCGATAGCCAAAGCCAGTTTCCGGTCGATATTACGCAGCCCATCGGCGGTGGTGTTCAGCCTGGCATTCCCGCTGGTGTTTATTATTGTATTTGCCAATTTAGGCGGTGGCGGAATAACCGCCGAAATAGGCGTGGCCAAAACATGTGATACGGCAAATGATGTTTACAGGGCACTTAAAGGCGTAAAAATCGTGCATCTCGTCACCGATCAAAGCACCGCCGATATGGGCAAAAACCTGTCGAAGGGGGAAATTGCGGCGATCCTTAACATAAAAAAAAATACAGCACAGCCTTATTATACCGTCAGTACTCAATATTCCAACGCCGCCGGTGACAAGGGGAACATTTTTAGAATGATCCTTACCAATATTTCCTATTATGCTAACGCGGCGGCACACAAAGGTCCCCAGCCCGTAGTTGACTTAAAAGAAACAACCATACAGGGCCGGGCCTATAAATACATCGATTTTTTATTGCCTGGAATGCTGGGCTTCTCGCTGCTCAGCAGCGGCGTGTTTGGAACAGCCTTTGTATTCATCAGTTTGCGGATCACCCTGGTGATCAAGCGCTTTTTCGCCACACCGGTAAAAAAATACAGCATCGTTTTGGGCGAGGCTATCGCCCGGCTCGTCTTTTCGTGGATCGGGGCGCTGTTCATTATCGTGGTTGGTCATTACTTTTTTGGCTTTACGCTGATACATGGCGTCGCTACGGTGATCAATATGCTGATATTATCGGCGCTGGGCCTCATCGTATTCATGGGTTTCGGGTTTATCATTTCGGGTATAGCCAAAAATGAAAGCGCGGTTCCGCCAATCGCCAATATCGTTACCCTGCCGCAATTTTTACTGTCGGGAACTTTTTTTGCTACTACAGTTTTCCCAGGCTGGCTACAGGTAATAAGCAATATTTTACCGTTAACCTACCTCAATACTGCAATGCGCAATGTGGCTTTCGAGGGTGCCTCGCTTGTAAGCGTGTTGCCGCAATTATCCATCCTGGGTATTTGGTTCATCGTCGTTTATGCTGTGGCAGTGAAAACGTTTAAATGGGAATAGGTTGATGTGCAGATGTGCGAATATGCAGATGTGCAATTATGACTTAATGCCCCAATGACCATAATCTTTCCGACTTACGCGGACTTTCGGACTTGCCGACTTTATCGGTGCGATCACCAAATTAATAATCGGTGTAATCCAATTTAACATTATCATTAGTATATTTGGAAAATAATATATTATTAGTGTACTTTTGACACTAACTAATTACGATACCTAAAATTCAATTTAAATGAGCTTAATTATTGATGTTCACGCCCGCCAGATTCTCGACTCGCGTGGTAACCCTACCATCGAGGTAGATGTTTTGACCGAAAACGGCGCTCTGGGCCGCGCGGCTGTACCTTCCGGGGCTTCAACCGGCGCACATGAGGCCGTCGAACTGCGTGACAACGACAAAACAAAATATATGGGCAAGGGCGTGCTGAAAGCCGTTGAGAATGTAAATGAAATACTTGCTAAAGAACTCGAAGGCATCGACGTATTCGAGCAAAACGCTATCGACGCGCTGATGATCGAGATCGACGGCACCGAAAATAAAGGCAAACTGGGCGCAAACGCCATCCTGGGCGTTTCGTTAGCAGTGGCAAAAGCCGCCGCGCAGGAAAGCCGCCAGTCGCTGTTCCGTTATGTGGGTGGCGTAAATGCCAACACATTGCCTATCCCGATGATGAACATCATCAATGGCGGTTCGCACTCGGATGCGCCTATCGCCTTCCAGGAATTTATGATCATGCCGGTTGGCGCTCCTTCATTCTCTGAAGCGCTGCGCTGGGGATCGGAAGTGTTCCACAACCTGAAAAAGATATTGCACGACCGCGGCCTTTCAACTGCTGTGGGCGACGAAGGCGGTTTCGCTCCAACATTTGACGGTACCGAAGACGCTGCCGAAACTATCCTGAAAGCTATTGAAAAAGCTGGTTACAAACCGGGCGTAGATATCTGCCTGGCACTGGACTGCGCCGCTTCCGAATTTTTTGTGAACGGCAAATATGATTATACCAAGTTTGAAGGCGAAAAAGGCGCTATCCGCAGCAGCGCGCAGCAGGCAGATTATTTAGCCGAACTGGCCGCAAAATACCCGATCATCTCTATCGAGGATGGCATGGCTGAAGACGATTGGGACGGCTGGAAATTGCTGACCGACAAGATCGGCGGGAAAATACAATTGGTCGGTGACGACCTGTTCGTAACCAACACCAAACGCCTGCAACGCGGCATTGACGAAGGTATTGCCAATTCTATCCTGGTGAAGGTAAACCAGATCGGATCTTTAACTGAAACCATCAACGCGGTAACTTTGGCGCAAACCAACGGCTATACTTCGGTAATGAGTCACCGTTCGGGTGAAACAGAAGATTCGACCATTGCCGACCTGGCCGTTGCTTTAAATTGCGGACAGATCAAAACAGGTTCGATCTCACGTTCAGACAGGATCGCGAAATACAACCAGTTGCTGCGCATCGAAGAAGAACTGGGCAGCAGCGCGAGGTTTATCGGTAAGGACTTTAAGTACTTTAAGAATAGGTAGAACACGATTGCTGGATTTCCCGGATAAGCAAGATTATCCTGTCTATCATTTAATCATATAAATCGTGTTCAAGATTTCAAGCCCCGGTAACCCGGGGTTTTTTGTGTTATTAACCTCGCCTCAAATTTACCTTTATCGTCTTGCTTTTTAAAGCGATCACATGCGCACCCCGCACTAATGGCGACCTTTGTGCGAGCTTGTATTTAGCCGCCTTCAGCTTACCTACTCCATCTTGCAGGATATGCAAATAGGCTGCCGGTGTGTATCTATCAGCGGCGTTGAGCGTGAGGGTTACCAGCCCGGTTTTCGGGTTGAAAACCACTGATTTAAAAGTGCCTGCATCCAGCGTGAGCCAAAGCTTTAAAGGTGCTATAAAAACCCTTGACCGTGCGCCGCTGGTGATATTTACGTTTATCGTACCATTTTTTTGTGAAAGATTCCCTCCGAAGGCCAGCCAACCCAGCGATTTGTCATAGGTGATGTAGGTAGCATCGTTTACGGCATAGCCGAAGAAGTTAGGACCGTAATCACCGGAAAGGCCGTCGATCTTTAGGGTAGATGGGTACGAATGAAAAGCAGCCGGGCCAAACCCGTCTTCTGTGATGTTAGAGATAGAACCCATCAAACCCCCGTAGCCTACGCGCAGGAGGTACAGGTCGCCGGGGTTGCGGCGAAATTCGCTTAGTATCGGGATGGCATTTAGTCCCGACCCGTAATGATGAAGTTGCCGCTCGATACGCGACAACTTACCGCCGTATAGAAAGTCCCAATAGCGCCGGGCGGAACCATTGTAACCCCAGTGCGGCACGGTGGGCATATAACCCAGTATAGCGTTGATGGTGGTTTCCGCTTTGTCGTCGTAGCCAAAATATACCGACCAGGCGTAAACTTCCTCCTGCCCTGTGGAGTCCCAGGGCATTTCGCTGCCGAAAGGGTATTGCAGGCTGTGCCAGTGATCGGCGCGGGCCTTCATCGCCTGCTCCAGTAGGCTCGCCTGCGCGAACCGGCCCTCGGCTTTCAGGTCGTTCAGGATAAAGTAAAACACCGTTCCCTCCATCTGCCCGAACTGCGCGTAGTAGGGCGCCTGCTTTACCATGGCCATAGCGGTTTCATAAGCATGGTCAAGGTACCAGTCCCAGTTATTTTGGGTCACCAAACCCGTATGATAGCGCGCCAGCCGGTACATCACCCAATGCGCCGCGGCCACATGCGGATAATCGTACGAGCGGCCCACATCGTCGGCGTCCTTATGGCTCCAGGCCGCCCAGGTTTTCCAGTTGATGCTGTCGCTGTAGAAGCCTTTGGGCATTTGGTCGGGCTGGTAGTAGAACACGCTTTTCTTTACGCCGTATTTTTGCGGACCCGTGCTGTGCTGGATATTGCCGAACAGGGTATGGTCCACAAATTGCTGCAGTTTGCCGATCTCGTCTTTATCGGGCTGAACCAGTTGCTTCATCAAGGCGCCGAGCCAGCTGCCCGCGCCGCCCTCGTCGCTCAGGCCGGCTATCCATACGCGCGCGTCCTGCGTTACCTGCTGCTGTTTTTCGTAATCATAGGTGATCACCGAGGGGTAGCGCCCAAACGGGTCGCTTTTATTGCCGAACCATTGTTTTGTGAGCAGGAAGTGACCATAATCCTTAAGCACTTCGGCTTCGGGTTTGATGACTTTATAATTGACGGTTTGCACCAGGCCATCGGCATAGGTAATAGTGAGCCTTGCCCTGCCCCATTTCACACCTTTCACACTGTAAGCCTGCCATTGGTCGCTTTCGGCGGCGGTTTTGGTGAGGGCCAATGCGCCTTCGGGTTCGATGGTCATGGACTTCACCGCGGAGGGGTATTTCAAAAACAGTTTAGCATCCACATCCTGCGGCAGCACGTAACCGGGAACGCCAACAGCTACCGGGCGCTTGTTTTCGGCAAGGGTTTGTTCAATGCCTTTGATGGAACCGGCCAGCAGGAATTCAAGGCCGTATTCGCGGGTTTCACCGGGCTGCAGGGTGACCGAGGTCGGCGGATTCCAGGGATCGGCTTTTTTCCATTCGTTTTCGGCATAGGCCTTACTGTGCGGCATCCACTCATAAAAGCCCTCAAAGTCCGTCCCCAAAGGTGTCCCATCACGCAAGGGGCTATAAGCCTCGAAAGGTGTGTGTCCATAAGGAACAACCAGCAGCGCCGGCCCATGCCCATTTAGCCGTGTCACCTGCAGATAACCCGCGTCCATACCGATGTAGGGGTCGTAAAAAACATTCTGGGCGTGCGCCTGCTCCAGCGATTTACCCTGCAGTATGTTGTTAAAGATCACCGGCATACCCAGCGAACCGATCTCCACTGCCTGCGCACTGGTATTTTTGAGCCTGAAGAGCAATACCAGGTGGCCCCCCTCCCGCTTCCAGTAACGCTCCACATGCAGCGGGATATCCGCGGGCAGGGTATTGGACAGGTCAGCGGCGGCGAGGGTATTACTATCCGTAAGCGGCAGCGCGGCAACTTCAGCGCGTTTGGTGGCGGTGGCGTATTTTTTCCATTCGGTTTCACCCGCGAAACGCAGGCGCAGGTCGAGGTCGCCGAGGTGGTACATGCCGTCGCTGCTGCGGAGTTTGAGGCGTTCGCCGGGGGTGAAATCAAAGACAGTATCAGCAGCAGGCGACAAGGCGGCCACCGTTTGCGATGACTTAACCAGTTTTAACCGGAATCCCGGCACATAAAAGCTCAAATACCCCTTCTCCAATCCGAGCGTAGATGGCCTTTTTTCGAGTTCCCTCCAGCGGTCCTGCGCACGGCCATGGGACACTGCCAGCGCGAACAGGAGGAATAGCATAAGCCGGACGGTTCTTTTCATTAATAGCGCATTTTACCGTATAAAAGTAGCCATTACAATGTAATGCCAGGGTTTGAAAATTGGCTTTTAGTAGCAGGTTTTTAACCGGTGGGCATTACACTCATTCCGTGCTCATTAATGCGGCAATTTCTCTTTCAAGGCGCCATACACCCAGGTGCCGAAGACGGCGCTGAGCAGGGTGACGATGACCACAAAGTAACCACTACCGATCTGCGCGTATAGTGGTCCGGGACAGGCGCCGGTGATAGCCCAGCCAAGACCGAAGATGAGTCCGCCGATGACGTTGCCCCAGCTGAACTGCTTTTGCAATATGACAATAGGCTCGCCGATGATGGTTTTGATATTAAACCGTTTGATGAGCAATACCGACACCATGGCTACCGCGATGGCGCTGCCGATGATGCCGTACATGTGGAAGGCCTGCAGGCGGAACATCTCCTGGATGCGGAACCACGAAATAACCTCGGATTTCACCAGGATGATGCCGAATAAGATACCTGCGAGCAGGAATTTGATGTTCTTCATGGCTCAGAGTTGGATTAAGTAAGGTAATATGAACCAGGTCATCACAAAGCCGCCGATCATGAAGCAGCAGGTAGCCACCATGGAGGGCCATTGCAGCGTGGAAATGCCAAAAATGGAATGCCCCGAGGTGCAGCCGTCGGCGTAACGGGTACCAAAACCCACCATAAAGCCGCCGAGCACGGTAAATATCAGCCCGCGCAGGGTGAGCAATGCTTTGAGGTTGAAGATGTCCGTGGGCAACAGTCCGCCAAAGTCCTTTACACCCTCCTGCTGTAATAGGGCCGTTGTGTGCGGGTTTATCTTTACGGCCCCCGGTACCGAAAGCCAATGGGCAGCGATAAATCCGCCGATGACGATACCGCCCACGAAAAACAGGTTCCAGCTTTCGCTTTTCCAATCGTATTTAAAGAAGGGCAGCTTAGCAGGTACGCATGCCGCGCAAATGTGCCGAAGCGACGACGATACGCCAAAGTGCCGGTTGCCGATCAGCAGCAGCGCCGGCACCATGAGGCCGATGAGCGGCCCGGCGACGTACCAGGGCCAGGGGCGGGTGATGAGTTCCATTAGTTTTTGGGGTTAACGGTGCAATATAGGAAAAATGCGGAGGGCTTGGCGCAAGGTGGGTGGCGCATGGCGGGTGGCTGGACCGTGAGCTGACTTTCGGACTTACGCGGACTTCCGGACTTTCGGACTTCTAAGTTAATATGTTGAAAAACTCCCCCAACCCGGGTTACTGCAAATAACTACTTTCGGCGCGATGAATATCAGGACCTTAACCACAATTTCGATGGCATTGCTGTGCGCTTTTTATTCGTGCAGCACACCGCCCAATAATACCGCCGCACAACGGACCAAAGACAGTCTTGCGCTACAGGCCAAAGCCACCGCGCTGGCCAAACAGATGATGCAGCACGAGAAAGACAGCCTTGCCCATGCCGACAGCCTGGCGCGAAAGCGTGCCGCCGTCGTACACAAGAACTACGGTCCCTGCCCGGTGAGTGTTAAAAGCTGCAGCCTGGTGAGCGACCACAGCGGCAAGTCGGTGGTTGTGACGTTGAAGAACAACTCCTCCAGGAAGATCGACGCGGTGCGGATACGGTGGACGGTATATAACAAAGCGGGCAAAGCCATTGGCGGGTCGAACGGTATGGCAAGGAAGGCGCTGGCGAGGGGGAAAACAAACAGTTATGCCTGGGGGATCAACGCGCCGAGCGGGACGAGGGCCAAGGCATCCGTAGCGGGGATCAGTTACCACGACGGGTCCATTTGGGCGGCGGAGGATTAGTTGGCAGTGGGCGGTCCCGGCCTGTCGCAGGCGGGGACCGTAGTCCATGAACAAAAAACACCAATCATACAAATAATATGGGCGTCTCATTTATTTGTGCTACCTTAGTATATGACCACATTGATCATCAAATCAGATTCCGACAAAAAAACAAATCTCTTGAAAAAATTTGCGGAAGAACTTGGCCTGGAGACCCAAATGCAGGAACTCAGGGAGCTTGAAACCAAAGACATGGCAACCGGCATAGGCCGGAAAGCAACGGATGAAGAACTGATCAATTACCTTTTAAAAGACAAGGATGCTGTCGCTGTTTCTTTAGAAAAAGCGTTCTCAAAATACCTGAACCAAAAATAACCTTATCAATTGCAACTCAAGGTCACGCTTAAAGCAATGCAGGCGATTGATAGCATTGCTGATTTTGTCGAATCAAAAAACACGCCGGGAAGCGGCGCGCTATGCGCTGAAATTTAAGTCGGCTATCGAAAAACTTGCGGTGCCCAACGTAAAACATACGCTCTGCCATCACCCCGTATTAGCTTCATTTAATTATTCATGCAGCCATTTCAATGATTGGGTAATCGCATTCCGCATAGCAGACGATGAATTGACCGTTTATGAAATAATTCATGGTTCATTGCTGTCTTGAGTCTATGGATTCTGGTCGATAGTCCATGGACCATAGTCCATAGTTTTGCAGAATCGGCTATGGTCTATCGACCATGGACTATGGACTTGTAGTACACAAAGTGTTCACATTTATGCTCGCCCCGGCCATATCCGGCCACTTAAGACCATGATTGTTAAGGTTTTGCCATTTTACACTAAGGGCAAATTTGACATAAACTTCGCCATTTTCGTGAACACGCGTGAGGCAATCCCTTGTACTACAGCGCATTTGCCTTCAAAAACATATACCGGAAAATAGAACGATCCTGACGAATAAGTAGGAAAATTTGCGGTATTGAGCACTTTTCAGCGCTTTTTTTAGCCGGTGCGCCATGCAAACCTGGCTTAGTGTAGGTGCAGTGTGCAGGAACTTTCGGGGTTGTTTTTTGAAGCGGGAACACTATGGGTGGGATCTGGAAATTTTGGTGGCTGCTCAAGGCACTGGCGTTGTTCGAAGTCTCACGCTGGCGCAAGTTTAAGAACCGGCGGTGCAGCGGGTTAACTTGTGCCTTGGCTTATATTATCAAAGGATCAACTAATAATATATCCAATAGTCCTTGTAGTCCATAATAATCCTTTGCACTGCTATACAGGTAATCTTCAGGCTTTTCTACAAAACCTGCCTCAACCGGGTTGTTGTGCAGGTAGTCTAATTTCTGGTGCAGTATTTTCTGGTCATAAAGCGCTATCGGATGATTGTCCTGTCGCCATAACTGGAAATTTGAGTTGTTGCTGTTTTTGCGCCCGGCCTGCTCCATCATCGCAAGCATCCATTCCCTGCGGCTTTCCTGCGGGTGCGACTTGATCGCCGCTCTCAATTTTTCCGAGGTGTGCCGTTTCATATCCCGCATAATATCTTCCAGCTTATTTTGGTCGCTGCCGATGATCATGTGGACATGGCTTGTCATAATACACCAGCCATATATTTGAAGGCCCTTGTTCAACTGGCAATATTTCCAGCTGTCCAGCATGATCTGCCTGTATTCGTTCCTGATGAAAAGGTCTATCCAGTTGATTACGGCAAAACTTAAAAAGTAAAGCTGATCCTGATCTTTGAATTTATATTTGGTACTCATGCCGGGTCAAGATAGCGAAAAGTACACTGGTGCAAAGCCTGTAGTTTAGGTAAAAAATATACTGGCGCAAGTGTGCAGCGTTGGAACTGCGCGGCCGGGTACTTGTGCCTTTGTCTTTCTGCTGGTTCAGGCACAAGAAGCCTTTGCACAAAATTATACTGGCGCAAGTGTGCAGCGCCGGAACTGTGCTGCTGGGTACTTGTGCCTTTGCCTTTAGTCATGGTTGCTAAGTTAGGCACAAGAAGCCTTTGCACACAGGCCCGCCCGACATTCTTGCGCCAGTATGGGCCTTTGTCTTTGGTCATGATTGTGCTAAGTTAGGCACAAGAAGCCTTTGCACACAGGCCGGCCCGACATTCTTGCGCTAGTGTGGGGTTAAGAAAAGCACAGGCAAAAAATGGGTGAAAACACGGTATAATCTTCGGAGTAAAGTAGTATATATTTGATAATATATACGAAGCAATTACTCATTCCAAACAGCTGACGATTGAAACTCAACCTTAAACCGTAGTGAAAAAATATCTACTGCTTGTTGCTATATTATTTGCTACTCTGCAAGCCACAGCGCAATTAGGCTATAATTACTATCAGTTTGGGATCGGTACTGGAATAAACTATGTACGCGCCAGCACAAGCGTCCAAAGCCCAAAAAATCATTTAGCGTCAGATCTTACCTTTACTTACAACTATAGCCCATACATTCCAATAACGGCGGAATTGCAATTTGGAACCTTATCAGGAGGTGGATTGCCGCCAAATCAAGATTCTTTGGGTCGCAAATACTCCAATAGTTATGAAGCGCTTGTCGTTCATGTTGACTATACGCTAGGTGAAGTTATCGACTACTCTACGAATGACTTCCTAAACGTTATAAAGAATTTTTATTTCGGCTCAGGAGTAGGAGTCGTATTTAATAATAACACAACACAACGAATAAGTTCAGTATCAACCAACGGCGTTCCTAATTACTTCCCAGGGAAGGATAATAGCACCAATTTATTAATTCCGTTGAGGCTTGGGTATGATTTCAAAATATTCAATGTTTATGAACAGCCGAGTATAGCGATTGACGTCGGCTACGTACAAAATTTATTATTTGGTGAGGGGCTTGATGGATATGATTCGCGAAAAAGCAACTTTCAAAACTCCCCTACAAATCAATACCGACAGTTTACCATAAGCATAAAATACTTTTTCGGCCAATCAACAGCATACCACAAGCTTATAAGACGATTTTAACTACAATATTGAATACAGTTTTTTTATATAAAGCCAAAATAGACGAAAAATAGACTGCCTTTAACAAGTTAATTGCAATTATGCTACTAAAAAGAACACATATTTCCTTATTTAAAAAATGGAGTACCTTGGTTGTCTTTTTTGTAGTCGCTATTTTAATATTAGATTCTTCTATGGGTTTTCAACAATCTTATCGCTTTCACCGAAATGATACGGTTGAACAAGTTAGCAGCGGTGCAATTTTCATAATCGACAGCGTCGATCACGGATATTATGGATTTAAGGATCACAGAGAGATAAATGTTCCTTTAATCCACCAAAATAAGGATATTTTCTATTTTGGACATACCGAAATTAGCCACGAATCGAAATGCTGCTTACTGGAACGGGGGTTGATCAAAATCAAAAGGAAATAATCCTTCAGTTTTTGCGTGCTATTTGGCCAAAGACTGATAAATCTGCCGTTCAGATTTAGTCAAACGATCCTCAATATCTTGAATATTAGTCTGCAAAGTGTGCTTATAGCTAATATCGTTGGCTTTCAAATTATCAATAGCATCATTGGAGGCGCGAGTAATTAATGAGTCTATATTTTTGAATGCCAAAAATTGATTTTGGTTAAAATAAGTATTGAACTTGACTGAGTCGTAGAGATAGTTAATCTCAAAGTCTTCATTTGCCTCTTCTAATCTACTTGCGTAGCCATTTAGTTTGAGAGAGTCTTTTCTAACAAAATTATTATTGTCGCTTAACCGTCTGAGTAGCCGAAATCTACGGTTTAACTCTTTCAAGTAGGTATCCGTAAACTCGCCTTTATGGTCATTAAATTCCTTTTTATTTGTTAGATGATTTACAAATATGACGGATAATAGAGACATCAATGCTACGTATATTGCTAGAACCACATCCTTTTTGGGTGGAATTAATTTTCTCCACCCTTTAACAACTTCTTCCTGTTTTATTAGTATCGGAGCCAACCGAGTGTGGTACTTACTCATTTTTTCGCTTAAAATTTAATACTGAATAGTCCGAAATTCCTTTTAATTACTATTATCGAATTTTCAATCGAAATAATATTAAATAACCTGCTTTATCAACCCGTGAAAACACCCTATTTTTCAATGGGTTACAGTTGCAAATGTGCGTTTTTGAGCAAATAAGCGCGGGTGGGTTAATTGGGAGTTAATTTGGGCCAAAAAGGGTTGTGCCTAATAAAGTAAGGGCACGAGCAAATGCCTTTAATGGCTTGCCCTTGTACTCACGCCAGGTTGGGAGGATGCTTACAGTAATTTGGTTGAATCTTCTGTTAATAACTGTAATTTCTGTGGAAGGTTAGCGCTGACAGAGGAGTAATCTACAACTTGATCTACGGAAGAAGTGTAAATTTATAGAAACCTTGTATTTTAGCATCTGAAAACTTGTCTTTTATAGAAAAATTGGAATATAACGGCAAGGATGCGACACCACCCTTCAGTTTCGGCGCTGTGTATTCGAACTCAAAAAGAAAAGGCTCATTCAGATTATAGGTGTCTATATTTTCGTTTTTCTGATATACTTCGCCATTTTCAAATGTTATGCAGGCTGAATACGTATAAGAATATCTGCCCCCAACTCGTTTAAACCCGTCAATAGTAATAAAAGTCTGCATTAAAGCACCACCATTAATTTTTACGTCTCCCCATTGAGAATTGTTATTTGCACCGGCAAATAAGACTTCTTTTACAACTGCCGAATTACTTTTGTAGTAAAGAGTATTATTGAAAGCTTTGTAATTCCCGCTTGAAAAAATGTCGTTATAATGTCCGACATGATCAGTTTTTTCAGTAGAAATCGTTTGTTGCGAATTGGCGTTAACATTACCCTGTGAGTTTTGAGTTGTTCTTATAAAACAAGGGCATGCCTTTGACTGATTATCATAACTGCCATTTGCCCAGTAAGAAAAATGATCATCATATCTCCAACCCCCTAGTATCGATTGAGCCAAGCATTTGCCACTCTCGTCCCACATATAGTCACAGCCATTTTTTTGGTTGGCTATATAATTTACTTCTTCTTGCTTTTCGCCATCTGCATACCACGACATAAATTTGCCATCCATTTCATTGTTGATGTAATTGACCTCCTGTTGTTTCTGTCCATTTTCATAGAACGAAGTAAATGGCCCATTCTTAGTTCCCCAAAAATCGGAGTAGCTACCTACGTTTTGTTTTGCTCCGCTTTTATAATAATCAATAGTTGGATTAACCAATTTCCCGTTTTTATAGTTGCTAATCCTATAATAGCTTGCTTGCAAACTGTCTTTTCTGTCAATCTCACTCCAGTCAGAAGCAAAAAAAGTTTTATAAGCTCCGTCTTTTAATTGATAGCCATTTACTTTGTCATAAATATTGTCCGAAGGATAAATTGTGTAGATGAGTTTAGGGCCATCCCATATTTGTATTTTGTGAATGTACACGGTTATATAAGCAACATCGTACATGCCGAGTTTAGAAAACGTCATTGGTCTTGTCATTACCGAATAGTCTACTTTACAGAGAACCTGTCTATTTACAGAACCATTTGACGACTTTTTGCTTTGCACAAACAAATTTGCCTTTGTTTCATCCATTTTTACACTTAGGTTAAGCTGCTGTTTGTTAAAAACGTGGACCCGCATCCCTCGAAGGGACCATTGGTAGGGGTTAAATTTTAATAGTTCACCAAAAAAATCCATATTATTTTCATTCATAGAGCTTTCAAAACCAATATTTAACGGGAATGAGTGTGTCGAAAAATTATAGGTACCCAACTCGCCGTACTTTGATCTTTCAAATCTATCGTTGAAGTTTAAATTTGCTATTTCGTTCAAATATTCAATTTTTGAATTGGTATAAAACTTTTGAAACTTAAATTCATCATTTTTGTATAAATTATATTCAGACTGTTTTATAATCTGCAAATACCTTTCAAAAAGACCTCTATCATCTTGATAATGATTAATATTCGCATAAAAAAGGAACAATTTTTTATCATTGATTGCATTTTGCTGTCCCAAACAAAGGTGAGGTAGCAGAAAAACAACAATAATGGCTGTCCTTTGATATGGATATTTAAACCAATGACTGATTTTATTATTCGTTAAATATTTCATAGCAAAAAATTGTTAAGTGTTACCGGTCTATATCTAAGGCTAAGAGTCTAGTGCGAAATTTTCGCTCTGATGGTTATTAAAGGCTTAGACTTTCGCGCACCGCCTTGATACATAATCCTAAAAATTCATGTAAATGGCCAAATCATCTTGTGATAAATCTATCATAATATTTGCCCAAGCATACCGTATAAACACGTAAGAGGTTTAATCATGATAGTTAGGGTTAAAGAATTGTATATAAATGTAGCTAATCCTTTTCCGCCTTGTCAACCCGTGAAAACACCCTATTTTTCAATGGGTTACTGCGGCAAATGTGCGTTTTTGGGCAAATACGCAAGGGTGGGTTAATTTGGAGTTAAATTGCCTTATAGTTCATGGTTCATAGATCATAGCCAATCCCGCAAAAAACCATGAACTATGATTTATGAATTATATGCCGCCCCAAACAAAAAAAAGCCCTCTCCGAAGAGAAGGCTAAATATCTAAATCAGGCATCGGACTTCCGACATCCGACATCCGTCAAGCCATTTGCCGCCTAATAATATTCAGCGCCCCACCCGCCTTAAACCATTCGATCTGCTGCGCATTATAGGTATGGTTCACCGCAAAGGTGTCTTCGCTGCCGTCTTTATGGCTAAGCACCACGGTAAGCTGTTTGCCCGGGGCGAAGGTGGTGAGGCCCTTGATGGCTATGGTATCGTCTTCCTGCACCTTGTCGTAATCGGCGGGGTCGGCAAAAGTAATGGCCAGCATGCCCTGCTTTTTGAGGTTGGTTTCGTGTATGCGCGCGAAGGATTTTACCAGTATGGCGCGCACGCCCAGGTGGCGCGGTTCCATGGCGGCATGCTCGCGCGATGAGCCTTCGCCGTAGTTTTCGTCGCCTACCACCACGGTGCCAATGCCATGCGCCTTATAGTCGCGCTGGGTGGCGGGCACGGGGCCATATTCGCCGGTCAGCTCGTTCTTCACGCTGTCGGCATTGCCATTATAGTAGTTGATGGCGCCGATGAGCATATTGTTGGATATGTTATCCAAATGCCCGCGGAACTTGAGCCATGGCCCGGCCATGGAAATATGGTCGGTAGTACATTTGCCCTTTGCTTTGATGAGCAGTTTGAGGCCGCTAAGGTCGGTACCTTCCCATGCCGGGAAGGGGTCGAGCAGTTGCAGGCGTGCTGATTTCGGGTCAACCTTTACCTCCACGCCGCTGCCATCTTCGGCGGGGGCCTGGTAACCGGCGTCTTCTACGGCGTAACCTTTTACCGGCATTTCGATACCTACAGGTTCGTCAAACTTCACCTGCTCGCCGTTCTCGTTGGTGAGCGTGTCGGTCAGCGGGTTAAAGGTAAGGTCGCCGGCGATGGCAAAGGCCGTCACGATCTCGGGCGAGGCCACGAAAGCGTGCGTATTGGGGTTGCCGTCGTTACGTTTGGCAAAGTTGCGGTTGAAGGAGGTGATGATGGAATTTTTGCGCGTCGGGTCGTCGGTATGGCGCGCCCACTGGCCTATACACGGGCCGCAGGCATTGGCCAGCACCACGCCGCCCATTTGTTCGAAGGTATCCAGGTAACCATCACGGTCGACCGTGTAGCGCACCTGCTCCGAGCCGGGGGTAATGGTAAACTCGGCTTTGGTTTTCAGGTGCTTATCAATGGCCTGTTTGGCGATAGACGCCGAACGGGTAATATCTTCATAAGAGGAGTTGGTGCAGGAGCCTATCAGGCCTACTTCCAGTTGGGCCGGCCAGTTATTTTCCCTAACCGCCGTAGCGAATTTGGAGATGGGCCATGCCAGGTCGGGCGTAAACGGACCGTTCACATAAGGCTCCAGTTCGTCGAGGTTGATCTCGATCACCTGGTCGAAATACGCGGATGGGTTGGCGTACACTTCAGGGTCGCCGGTCAGGTGTTCCGCGATGGCATCGGCCAGATCGGCGATGTCGGCGCGCTTCGTGCCCCGTAAATATATGGCGGCCTTTTCGTCATAACCGAATATAGAGGTGGTCGCGCCTATCTCGGCGCCCATGTTGCAAATGGTGCCTTTACCCGTAGCCGAAAGCGAGCGTGCGCCTTCGCCGAAATATTCTACAATGGCGCCCGTGCCGCCTTTAACGGTGAGTATACCCGCCACACGCAGGATCACGTCCTTGGCGCTCGTCCAGCCGGAAAGCTTGCCGGTCAGGTGAACACCGATCAGTTTCGGGAATTTAAGCTCCCATGGCAGACCGGCCATCACGTCGCAGGCATCCGCGCCGCCAACGCCAATGGCTATCATACCCAGCCCGCCCGCGTTGGGCGTATGCGAGTCGGTACCGATCATCATACCGCCGGGGAAAGCATAGTTTTCCAGCACTACCTGGTGGATGATACCCGCGCCGGGTTTCCAGAACCCAATGCCGTATTTATCCGACACGGAGGCGAGGAAATCGTACACTTCTTTGTTCACGTCCTTGGCCGTTTGCAGGTCGGTATCCGCGCCAACTTTGGCTTGTATCAGGTGGTCGCAATGCACGGTACTCGGCACCGCAACCTGCGGACGTCCCGCCTGCATAAACTGCAGCAGGGCCATCTGCGCGGTGGCATCCTGCATGGCCACGCGGTCGGGGGCGAAATCTACGTAATCCACGCCGCGGCCATAAGCCGTATGAGCCTCGCCCCCGATAGCTATCGGGGCAGAAAGGTGGGCGTATAAAATCTTCTCGGTAAGGGTAAGGGGTTTGCCGGTCGCTTTACGTGCGGCAGCCACGCGGGCGCCATAGCGATCGTAAACCTTTTTGATCATATCTAAATCAAAAGCCATGGTATTGATCTTTAGGTGAAGTAAAAACAGACGTTATACCGATGTAAAAGCATAACGCGGCGAATTTAGGAAAAATAGAGGGATTTGATGTCAGGATTTTGTACAAATAGTTGATTGAATTGAATGGTTGATTGAGTTGGGTAGGTTGGCGCGGTGGTATTTGTCTGAACTAGGATTTCCAGGATTCAAAGATTGTAGGATTAGAGCCGTTATGACTGATCCTATCATCCCCTAATCCTAAAAATCCTGGTTCAGACTATTTGGGCGTTTCCCTGCGGGCCGCGCTTTACGTTCATACTGCGCGGGCATTAATCACGAGGCCGGTATCCACTTCAATCGCTAACGCAAAAATTTGTCTGAATCAGAATTTACAGAATTAAAGAATTTACAGAATTGTTTTAGCGATTGCGAAGGTCATCTAACTGTTTGTCAATCTCTTCACGGGACTGTTTGGACATTGCTCCCTTATATTTCTCAGACATGAGTTTACCCGAATAAGAGCTTTCTTCCTGGTTATCATTATGCACACGAATAATATTCATAGCTTCCAAATCTTTTAACAAATTCAAAGCCTCATCCTGTAATATGTCTACCGTTATCGTTTTCATCACCAGGGAAAAGATACGCAATTAAAATTTTGTTTCTGCAAACTGCCCACAGCAAACTGCCAACTATACGAGAGTGTCAAATGCATACCCTCGTCTCCCCCACTCCTCCATCGCCCTGGGTAAAACAAATTGCAACCTATCAAAAGCTTTCAGGCTATCGTGGAAAACGATGATGGAACCGGGCTCTGTATGCTTCAACACACCCTGTAAACAGACTTCAGGTGACAGCTTTTGGTCGAAGTCGCCGCTTAGCACATCCCACATCACGATCTGGAGATCTGGCCTTGCTTCTTTCAGCAATTTGATCTGCGACCTTTTGATCCTGCCATAAGGCGGCCGGAATAAATTAGCATCCAGCAGGGCATCGCATTGCAGGAAATTATCCAGGTAAACCTGGTCATCGGTTTTCGTTCCCTTCAGGTGATTAAAAGTGTGGTTGCCGATAGCGTGGCCCGCGTTTTTTACCTGCATAAAAATATCAGGATGCTTTTTGATATTGTCGCCGATGCAGAAAAATGTGGCCCTGGCATCATGCTTTTGTAAAATATTTAAAACAAACGGTGTAACAATGGGTATAGGGCCGTCGTCAAAAGTCACGTAAATGAGGTTGGAGTTGCGGGGTTTATTCCATAAAAGACTGGGATACAATTGCTTGACAAACCACGGCGTTTTTACCACGTACATTTTTAGCAGATAGTTAATGGTTCATAGTTCATAGCTGACAGCGCTAAAATTAGGAAAAACCGGCCATGAACCATTAACTATGAACCATGAACAGACACGAATTATGATTAAAGATATATTAAATTTTAAAAGGACGGGGTTAATCTGTGGCATGCTGCTGGCTGCAATAAGTTTTAAAGCCAATGCGCAGCAGGTAATATCGCTTCAAAAGGCTGTCGATCTTACTTTAGCGAACAACCTCACCATCAAACAGGCCGTCATCACCGAGTCGCTTGCGAACGAGGATGTAGCACAGGCTAAATATAACATGCTTCCCAACCTGATCGCAAACCCGAACGGCGGATACTATTTCGGTAAAAGCCAGGTAACCGGTGCGTTCGCTTACGCTACTTCGACGTTAAATATCAACGGCTCGGCGCAGGCACAGGTAACACTCTTCCAGGGCGGCCAGTTGCGCAACCAGATTATAGCGAACAAATTATTATTAGACATCGACAAAAGCAGTACAGCGAAGATCAAGAACGACCTGATCTTAAACGTGGTGACCGATTATTTAACCATTCTGACCAACCAGGACCTGGTAGTGGCGGCACAACAGCAAATCGATATCGCTAAAATAACGGAGGACCGTACACAAAAGAGTTATGATGCCGGCAATATGTCGCTGGCCGATATATCGCAGGCAAAAGCCGGGCTTTCAACCGCGGAACTAAATTTAACAACCGCCCAAAACCAGCTCGACCTTTCGATATTGGTGCTGAAGCAATACATGGAAATGGACCCGGCAACGGACATCAAGGTTGAAAAACCCGATATCAGCAAACTGACGGAGATCAGAACGGCTTATGACGCCAACGAAGTGATCAAAACGGCCTTGGGTGTCAATCCCGATGTAAAGCTGGCCGAGGCCCAGCAGCAAAGTTATGCGGAGCAGATCAGGATCGCTAACGGGAACTATTACCCAAGCTTAGTACTGTTCGGCGGTATCGGTACCGGGTATTCAAACCAGGCAAAGACGGTAACCGGCGAAACGCTTATAGGATCGCAAACGATCGGAACGGTTGACGCTACCGGCCAAACAGTTTCCGAACAAGTTTTTCAGCCGCAGTTGACGCCCATATCTTTCTCAAACCAGTTAAGCAACAATTTTAACAAGTCGATCGGCTTGAGTTTGAACATACCCATATTCAACCGGTTCACCGCCCGTACTTCGGTGCGAAAAGCCAAATTGAATTATGAGAATGCACAGGTTACCACGCAGCTTGCGAAAGTCAACCTGAGCAAAACCATTATACAGGCCGTAATGGACCTGAACGCGGCGGTAAAGCGATATGCCTCAACACAGCAGACTTACCAGGCCGATAAGGACGCATTCGGCGTAATACAGCAGCGTTACAACGTGGGTTTGGTAAACTCGCTGGACTACAACACCTCGCTTACCAATTATCAGAAAGCGCAGAATGATATGATAGAGGCCAAATACGAAGTGGTGTTCCGCAGTAAGGTGATCGACTATTATTTAGGAAATCAAATTACGTTATAAGTGAAATTTAGTTTGGTCAATGGTCGATAGACCATAGACCATGGCAAAAAAGAAAACGACTATGGACTATCGGCCATGGTCTATGGACACAAAAAATTTAGAATTTAGAAATTAGAAATTAGAAATTTATACAAAAATGGGAAAGACTACTAAATATATTTTGATCGCGCTGGGCGCACTGGTTGTGCTGCTTATCATAGCCAAAGCAACCGGCATGATCGGCAAGCCGAAACTGACCCAGGTAGCGACGGAGAAAGCCGCTGTTCGGACGATCAATGAAACGGTATCCGCCAGCGGCAAGATCAAGGCACACGTCGAGGTGAAGATCAGCCCCGAGGTTTCGGGTGAGGTGGTTGAACTGCCCGTTCACGAAGGCGATGTGGTAAAAAAGGGCCAGTTGCTTTGCAAGATCAGGCCCGATGTTTTGCAGTCTCAATATGACCGTGCCGTTGCGCAATACAATACGCAAAAAGCCAGCGTTGCCAATTCGGGCCAAATGCTGAAACAGGCCCAGGCAACATTTGATAACCAGGCCTCGATCTACAAACGCGACAAGATATTATATACAAACAAGGTATTGACTACAGCCGAATTCGAAGCGGCCAAGGCAAGCTATGAGGGCGCGCTTGCTTCACTTGAAGCAGCGAAGCAAAATGTAATAGGATCAACTTACGGACTGGCCCAATCACAGGCCTCGGTAAAAGAAGCCAACGACAACCTGGTGAAAACAACCATTTATTCGCCGGTTGACGGGGTAATATCCAAATTATCCATCCAAAAGGGTGAACGCGTATTGGGTACGCAGCAGTTTGCCGGTACCGAGATCATGACCATATCCGACCTTGGCCAGCTGGACGTGAACGTGGATGTGAACGAGAACGATATTAACCGCATCACACTGGGCGACTCGGCGAAAATAGTGGTGGACGCATTCCTGGGCAAAACGTTCGCAGGATCTGTCATCGAGATCGGCAGCGCGGCCAACGTGGTGGGCAACACTGCCGACCAGGTGACCAACTTTACCGTAAAGGTGAGGATCGATCCTAAATCGTACGCCGCTTTGTTAAATAAGACAGAAAGCAACCCCTCGCCTTTCCGCCCGGGATTGACCGCTACAGTGGATATTAATACCAACCATGCTTCCGGTTTGTCCGTTCCGATACAATCGGTAACCACACGCGATGAACCAAAACCTAATGCCGGTATGCCGCCAAAGGACAACAGTACTACCGACACCAAGCCCAAAACCGCGAGCAGCGCGGCAAGCAAGGAATATGTGTTTGTTTATGAAGCCGGCAAAGTAAAACAGGTGCTGGTAACCACAGGCATACAGGACGACAGCAACATCATTGTTCTTTCAGGCCTGAAAGACGGCCAGGAAGTGGTATCGGCCCCGTACACCGCCATCTCCAAAACGCTGAGCGACAAAATGCAGGTTGAAAAAGTGGACAAGACCAAGCTTTTCACTACCGACAATAAATAATCAGACCCAACTTATATCCAAAAGCCTGTCCCGAAATAATTGGGATGGGCTTTTTTGTTTAGGCGATGGTTGGATATTTGGTGATAGCATCATCGATAAACTTAATATATAAGCGCAATGGCCAGTGCGATTCCCGCCTTGGGGCGGGGCAGGGTGGGGTTACGAACGCTCAATCTAAAACGGATTTGTCAAAAGCCGCGGGTAATCGCACATTTGGCCTTTTTTTAATAAAATCTATTATTGCCCCTTCCAGGGCCCTGATCACATTGACCATATCATACTTAACTTCTGATTCGGTAAATCTCACTACTTTTATTCCAAAACTTTTTAGCTTATTTTCCCGCAATTCATCTTTTACAAAAGCCTCTTCACTATTATGCGACATACCATCGATCTCAATTGCCAGCATTAGCTCTTTGCAGTAAAAATCCACAATATAATTATCGATACATCGCTGTCTGTCAAAATCAAAACCCCATAATTTGTTCAACTTTAATTCATTCCACAAAAGCACTTCGCCAAATGTCATGTCCTTGCGAAGTTTCCTTGCAAGTGCTTTTAATTTGGGGTTGTATGGAATGATCCTGTTCATTTTGCAATTTTTTTTTTTTCGTGATAATCCTCACCCCTTCCTCCCCTTCCCCAAGGAAGGAATCGCACTGTCCTGAGCTTTTTAATTAATTCTCTTTCGGCACAGTTGTTCCAAAATCCAACAGCTTGAGCTTAACAGCATCCGCATATTGCTGTTTCGTTAAGTAAATGATGGCATCCGGGTCCGGCAACCCATAAAAACTGCCGGGTAGGCCATTCGCGGCGCCCAGGCTTTTTACGAATGATAGAAACTTATCATCCTGCCACCCGTATGGAGTTTTGAAGATATAGGAGTGTATTTTCCCTTTGGAAAAATATTTCAGTTCGACACCGTCGTTTACCTTTCTTTGAGTTATTCTCGTGGGATTGAATGCTCCATGTGAAATTTCGGCAAGATGTTTTAATAAGCCTGCATAGGATTGGTACTGGCTGGTTAACGCGGATTGGAAAGAATAAGTCACCCCTGGAAAATTTGATAACAGCCACCCCATTGAAAGCCAGTCTGCTGCCTGCGCATCATCAATGGCTTTCCGGGTTTCGGTTTCCGAAAGATGTGAAAAAAGGCCAAGTTTTTTCCAACCGGCCAAAATACTATCGACCCTGCCGGACGTAAGCATTGGATCGTAACCTTCCATGCTGATAAACATGTAGGAAAGGCAAGGCTCCTTCATGAATAGTTCAATTTGATCATCACGGAGGGCAATAAGGGCGAAATGCCGGAAGTGGTCGTTTATGGATTTTCCCGGGCTCAGCATCACACTATGGAGCCTGTAAGGTGAATGCTGATCTGTTAGAATTTTATTAAATAGCCGGTAAAAGTCTTCAATGTCTATGTCGGTCGACTTAATTTTGCCAGACTTATTTTTGAAAGTATGTATAGCCAGGCTGGTATGTTTGTAGGTGCGCCCATTACAGGTCAAACTTACCCTGAACCGAACACCCGGAATGGTAAATGAAGTGTCGGGGATTGCGGTATATTGAAAATCAGTAAAGGTAAGCCCTGGTAAAATTGTGGCGATTTCCTGGTGCATCTGCTTTAACCACACATCAGGATCATCCGCATACCTGGACATGTCGAATATTCGGTCCAGCCGGCAATAATTGTTCAGTTGGAACGCCGATTCTATTTTCTCGCTGTTGATATCATTTTGTAATCGCACAAATGATGAGTCACTCACGACGCCACTTTTATGCAATTCCTCTGCAACAGGCAGCAATCGGTCTGGTGCCAGCCATTCCAGGCGGGAACTCATTTCAGCCAAATGAGCAATCATTTCTATTTCAACCTGGTAGTTATTGCTATCTATGTCTTTCACAGTAGACTTATAAACTCTGCTCGTTAACAAGCCAGTTTTGTTGATCTTTTCAAGTGAAAGGCGTAAGACTATATTGATGCTGTTCTGTTTGTTTTTGGGAATGCTGTCATGGCCAAACGAAAACATGCCACCCTGATGATTATCGATATGATATTTGTTTTGCAGCATGATGCCTACAAGACTGTAAAGGATTACAACCCTGTATGATCCGAGGTAAGAAGGTTCCTTAAGTTTAATGTCCAGTTTTGCTCGCTGATCAGCATTAATAAATTGGTATTTAATCAAACTGTCAATAGCCGCCGATGACGACTGGCAGCAAACCCTATTTGAGAAAGAGCATAATAGAATAAGGATAATTAGGCAACGCTGCATAGCAGGAATGAAGATAAACATTCTTAGATGATTTATCAAAGACCGCCCCTTCGCACTGGGGCAGGCATGCGACAGCAATTTCAGACCTTACTTTATCCCCAGCGGAATGCTGAAATAAAAGGTAGACCCTTTGCCTGGCTCGCTTTCCGCCCAAACCTTGCCTCCATGACGTTGGATGATCTCTGAGCTCAGGTACAAGCCGATGCCAAAACCTGAGATATACCGGTTAGTTTCCACCCGGTAATAACGGTCGAATATTTTAGGGAGATCCTCCCGTTCGATCCCGATGCCTTCGTCTTTGACACTGACGATCACTTCTCCATTTTTAACAGAGCAACTAATCCCGACATATTTTCCTGGTGCAGAATATTTAATCGCATTACTTATAAAATTCGATATCACCGATCTGATTTTATCGCGGTCGGCATTTACCTGCACGGGCTGGCACCTTTCAAATTGTATAAAATGACTGCCGGTTGTCAGGTTAGATTCATCGATCACATCCCGGATCAGCGCCTCCATATCGAACTGCTGTTTATCAATATGGATCATGCCAGATTCCAGCCGGGAGATATTCAGGAAACCATTGATCAGGTCGGTCATGCGTTTAACCTGCTGCTGGGCTCTTTGCATGGCGCCGGTCAAAAAGCTGTCCTCACTATTTTTTAATTTGGAATTGGCAAGCTGGATGACCGCTGCCAGCGAGGTCAGCGGTGTTTTGAGCTCATGGCTCACCATGCCGATAAAATCATTTTTCCGGGTCTCCTCCAGCTGCCTTTCGGTAATGTCACGGGTAGTGCCGGCCACGGCCTCCACTTCGCCCTCGTCGTTGATCACCGGTGTAAAAATATAATCGTAAATGCGCCTGCCCAAAGTGGCGTGCGGGAAGGCAACTTCACCACGAATAGGATGCTTGGTCGCGACAACCTGGTCGATCTCCCGTTCGTGCATTTCGGCGTGCCAGGGCTCATAACCGTTTTCGAGCAGGCTTTTGCCGATAGCATTTTCCCAGGTTTTACCCCACATGGCCAACAAGGCGCTATTGGCATAAGTAAACCGGTAATCCAGCCCGAACACGTACATCAGGTCGGGTGTTCCGGAAGTGATGGTTTCGTAAACCCTTTTTTGTTGTTCCGCCTGTTCCCTCGCCTCGCGTAATTGCTGTTGCACCCGCATGATCCCGGTCACCTCGAACACAAAGACCATAATGCCGTCGACCTGGTTTTTCTCATTGTGGCGCGCCTCGTAACTAAAACTGAAGTAGCGTTCTTTGGTCGGGCCGCCTTCGTAATCGGCTACCGGGATCTTGAGGTTATCATTCTTGTAAGGCTCGCCGGTACGGTAAACATTTAATAATACATGCTCCAGGGGAATACCAACCAGCTCTGGCAGCGCTTCGAATAACGTGCGCCCCAGTAATTTTCGCCCGGGAAATAATTCCTGGTAACGGGGATTGACCAGCTCATACACCAGTTCGGGTCCGTCCAGGATACAAATACCCGCCGGGGCCTGCATAAAAAAAGCCTTCAGCCTGTCCCGTTCTTGCTGAATAGCGACCCTCGCCGCATCCGTCTTTTGCCGCTCGGTAACTTGTTTGGTGTGTTCCAAAACCCAAACAGCCACCTTAGTGACCGTGCCATTCTTATCGGTTACAGGAGCATAAACGAAGGTGACAAAGATCATCTCTTCACGCCCATGGCGTATCAGCATCAGTTCCACCTCATCGGCATAATAGGCTTTGCCGGTTTCGGGCACGCTTGTAAGGGCGGCTTCATAATATTCACGCGCTTCGGCAAAAGGTTCCCAATACCATTTTCCTATGATATCCTCTTTGGGTTTGCCGGCGATCTCCAGGAATTTATCATTAAGCAACTCGGCCACGAAGGTAGCCGCATTGAGGATGCAAATGCCGATAGGGGCGCTTTCCACTATCGTCCTCAATTGTTCATTGTCCTGTAGTTGCATTGTCTTTCCGAGAACTGAAAATTAGATAATTTGTTTGATTTTGAAAATAAGAGATCATGGTTTGCGCCTTATGCCGATGATGTGACAAGCCTGATGCCTTTGTTGGTGTTGTTACGTGTTGTTACCGACAATAAGCTCCAACACCATTCCAAAACCGTACATTTCTTCGTTCGCTTTTGGTACACCTGCTTACTCAACCTGCCGGTTAACTTTTTATCCGTCAACATTTTATAGATTTGGAACAGCGATTGCGCTAATTAATTCCATTGAACATACATCCATTCCATATCAACCCTTACGACCTGGCTTCCCTTGGCGTGATATTTACCGGGCTCAATTTTGCCTTGTTGTTAGCATTCACAAAAAAGGTAGGCCGTTCCGCAAACAGGCTTCTTGCGCTGGCCCTGGTTGTTATGGTTTTGTGGATGGTGCGTATTTCGGCTATGGACACACGGCTGCCGCTGCAATTTTCGTTGGCATTGGGTCCGCTCATCTTTTTTTACGTACGAAAATTAACCCGACCTGAATATCAATTTAGCCGGAAGGACTTGCTTCATTTCATCCCGGTGATACTGGAGCAAATCATGCTGACGAGCCCTGTATTGCCGTTCCTGTCGCTTATTTCGGTCATCACCTACCTGTATTTTGCCCACAGACTGATTGAACGTTTTTACAGGCGGCAAAAATTTAACGGCGGCGACCGTTACCGGTATCAATTGCAGTGGCTGCATAAACTTCTGAAAGGTTTCGGTTTGTTATGGCTTCTCTGGATACCTTATAACGCTTTCAACTACTTCTATTACCATCATCAATTAAGCGGACAAGTTGAGTATCCATTTTATCTCTGTGTATCTGTAATGCTGATCTCGATAGCTGCTACAGCTTATTTGAGGCCGGAAATCAGCGCGCGGGCAGATATAGCGCCGGTCTTAAAACCATTGCTGCCAACTGAGCTGAAACAAAAAGGCGCCTGGTTGAAAAAAGTGGTTAAGGAAAAACGCTATTTTGAAGACCCCGACCTAAGTTTGGTCTCAATGGCTGCAAAGCTAGGGCTTACTACACACGAGTTATCCCGGATACTCAATGCGGCGCTCAAAAATAGCTTTAACGATTTCATTAATGAATACCGTATCAGGGATGTGGTAGCAAAAATGCAGGACCCTGCTTATGATCACATTACGCTCCTTGGTATTGCATTTGAATCAGGATTCAATTCCAAAACTACTTTCAACCGGGCATTCAGACAGCTGACCGGAACGAGCCCTGTGGAATATAAAAATCACCTGAAAAAAGAGCGACCATCTTATAATTTGGGGCGCGATCCCCGGTTTGCGGCAGCAATTTCGACTTATGAAACCACGCCGAAGTGGTCTCAGGAGAAATTAAACCGCAATTATATGTTTAGGAATTATTTAAAAATCGCGTGGCGCAATATGGTACGCCAAAGGCTTTTCAGCCTGATCAATATATCAGGCCTTGCCGTCGGATTATCTGTTTGCATGCTGATCATGATCTATGTGGCGCATGAACATAGCTATGACCGTTTCCACAAAAATGCCGATAGGATATTCAAGCCAAACGGACACGTTATAACGGATGGTCCGTCGAGTAACCTGAATCCAATGACCTTTGTTTCCGGTCCTATCCTGAAACAATCGCTCCCGGTTGTGGAGGATTACATGCGTACGATGAATTATTTCGGGCCGGCGGTGGTGGTAAGTAACCCCAAGCTGCCTGAAAGGAAATTCACCGAAGACAAATTATTATTTGCTGATGCAGGCTTCTTCAATTTCTTTTCGTTTAAGCTGCTTTCCGGACAGGCCTCACAGGTTTTGTCAAAACCATTTTCGATGGTTATATCAAGGGATATTGCTAAAAAATATTTTGGTGACGAAAATCCGGTAGGCCAGACGCTTACCATTAAGACCGATACTGACCGAACTTACCAGGTTACAGGCGTGTCAGAGAACTGCCCCTCTAATTCGTCCATTCAATACAATTTTGTAGCATCCGTATCAGGTTTCGCGACAACCAAAGAGGCTAAACCTTATTTAGGAGATCAAAAGTTGGGCGGTGGTAATTTCGATGTCTACCTGTTGTTAAAACATCGTTCCGATACTGCGGCAGTAGCACGGGGCTTTAAATCGCTTTTTATCCACGAAAAGGACCATGCCAAAACGATATATTCAGCGTTGCCCATTGTTGATCAGCATTTGAATAGCAGATCGTGGGACGATGCCAACCTAAGATACCTGTCGATATTCCCTTTAGTGGCTCTACTGATCTTGCTGCTTGCGCTGGTTAATTACATGAGCCTGTCTACCGCAAGAGCTACGGTACGGGCAAAAGAGATAGGTATACGTAAAATATCGGGCGCCAGCCGCAAAAGTGTTGCAATGCAATTCTATATCGAATCGGCTGTTTTTGCAACTATATCTTTCCTGTTGGGGTACGCACTGAGTTACTTATTTAAACCGGTATTTTTTAATGTCGTTCAACTGAAAATAGATGATTCATTCCTTTATAGTCCCCTGATCCTGTCCCTGCTATTCATATTATTACTGGTTACCGTGGTAATCTCTGGCAGCTACCCTTCACTGGTGCTGTCCGCCTTTAAACCTGTTGTCACACTCAAAGGCAAAATGGGTAAACAATCAGGCGGCGTTATGATCCGGAAAATATTTACGACGCTCCAATTTACAATATCCGTTGCGTTGATCATTTGCGGAATTATTATTGACCGGCAGCTTTACTTTTTCAGGCACACAGATATTGGTGTCGATCGTGACAATGTTGTTATGATCCCTGTTGGCCCCAATTTCAAAAATTACGCTGGTTTTAACCATGAGATCAGGACATTGGCGTCTGTCAGCACTACAGCAACGTCCCGATATGGCATGTTTTCTTATATCGACAGGTTTGGAATACCCGGTAAAACCAAAGACGAAACAGTATCGCTTCCTTCGCTTGTTGTCGACAAAGATTTTTTCCATTTACTCGGACTTAAATGGAAATATCCGCCCCTGGCACATGACAATTTGAGCACGGGAAATAAGGTCGTCCTTAATGAGTTGGCTGTTGAAGAACTGCATTTGCCTTTGAACCCGGTTGGGCTTTATATAAAATCGCAACCAAAAAACACCGAGGTGGCAGGTGTTGTTAAAAATTTCAACTTTAGCTCCCTTGAAGATCCGATTGAACCTATAGGCCTGTGGATACTTCCCGACACTGCGAAATATTGGAAAACCCAGGGAGGATCATACCTTTTTGCGAAAATAAAGGCCCATACGAATTTGCCGACATTGCTTGGGGCAATAAAAAATATCTATAAAAAGTATGACGCTGAGACGCCATTCGATTACACCTTTATGGATGACGCCTTTAATGCCCGGTACAAAGCTGAAGACCGGCTGGCCTCCGTATTCAGCATTTTTACGATCATCACTATCGTACTGGCTGGGATGGGCCTGTTCGGATTGGCAGCGTTTACTATAGAGCAGCGCACTAAGGAGATTGGCATAAGAAAAGTCCTCGGGGCAAGTATCTCGTCAATTAACAGCATGCTTTCAAAAGATTTCCTGAAGCTGGTGTTACTTTCCATTCTCATCGCTTCGCCTATAGCCTGGTACGTAATGCATAACTGGCTGCAGGGATTTGCTTACCGCATTAATATACAATGGTGGATGTTTGCCGGGGCAGGATTGCTTGCTGTCATCGTGGCGGTTATTACAATCAGTTATCATGCGATAAAAGCTGCGGTAGTGAACCCGGTGAATAGTTTAAGAAGTGAATGATGTGCTCCCGGAAAAAAAACTCAGGTCTGACGTGAGATCTGAGATTTAGTTGAAACACAACTAGTGCGTTCCGGGGTGAGATACGGGACGCATTTTTCTTAACTGCTGTCAGGCATTATCACAAACCACAAGCTTTTTATTTACGCCAATCTAAAATCATTCGCATATTTGCACATCTGCATATCTGCACATTAAAGAAATGATCGGGCAAAAAAACAGGATACTGGTAGTAGGCGGTGGAAGCTGGGCGACGGCTAATATTAAAATGCTGAGCGATAACCCGGTCGAAAAGGAAATATCCTGGTGGATGCGCAGCAAGCAGGCTGCCGACCATATCCGGCAGTTTGGCCATAATCCGAACTACCTGAGTTCGGTCGAGATCAAAGTCCCCGCAAAAAATATCTCCACTAATCTCAAGTCGCTGATAACCGATGCGGATATTGTCCTGCTCAATGTTCCCGCCGCATTTTTAAAGGAAGCGCTTAAGGATATCACCCCCGCCGATTTTAAAGGCAAAAAAGTGGTATCGGCTATAAAGGGCATTGTACCGGATGAGAACCTGATCATCGGCGAGTTTATCAACCAACATTACGGCGTTTCTTTCGATGATTTTATGGTGATCAGTGGGCCATGTCACGCCGAAGAGGTCGCGCTTGAGAAATTGTCTTACCTCACCATCGCTTCGGGCGATACTGAACTGGCGGCCGAGTTTGCCGGCATGATCAATACGCGCTATATCAAAACTATTGTATCCGATGATATCTGGGGCACCGAATACGCCGCCGTGCTCAAAAACGTGTATGCCGTAGCCAGCGGGATCTGCCACGGTGTGGGCTATGGCGATAATTTTCAGTCGGTGCTCATCTCAAATGCTATCCGCGAACTGGAGCGTTTTGTAGCCGCCGTCCACCCCATCGACCGCGATATCAAAGAGTCAGCCTACTTAGGCGACCTGCTGGTGACTGCCTACTCCAACTTCAGCCGAAACCGTACTTTCGGCAATATGATCGGCAAGGGTTATACCGTTAAATCGGCCCAGCTTGAAATGAACATGATAGCCGAGGGTTATTATGCTGTGAATTGCCTCCAGGAAGTAAATAAACAGTACAAGGTTTATATGCCTATTTGCAGCGCCGTGTACGCTATCCTCTATGAAAAACACAATCCGGTTTTGGAAATGAAACATTTGGCCGACCAATTGAGTTAATACATAAATTAACTTAATTATCTACAAATGAAAACTTTAATAAAGACCACCTTGTTTTCAGCGGCCATGCTTGTTGCCGTACAAGGTTTTGCAGGAACTATCAAATCAGACACGACAAAGGTTGGAAAAGCGACCAAAGCAGTAGGGCACCAGGTATCAAATACCGCAGCGAATGTCGATTCGCGCGTTGTCGATAAAAAATATCATGACAAACGCGGACCTCATGGCGAAACCGTTTACATCAATAAATTTTCGCATTACTATTACATCAACAAAAAAGGGCATCGCGTTTTTATAACTAAGGCCCAAATGACGAATGAGAAAGAGGATTAATTTTGCAGATAACTGTATTGCAAGGTTATAAAAAGAAAAAGCCCTCATCCACCACGATGAAGGGCTTTTTTAACAAAACTAAACCTAAAACTATTTTCTTGAGTTGGAGTCCGGAAGTCGGAAAGTCCGCATAAGTCCGAAAGACTTAATTCGCCTGACCTCTAACTTCTGGTCTCTTGTATATCACCTAAATCATTTTCTCCGCAACGTCAGCTACAGCTTCTTTCGGACTTCCGGACTTTACTGACTTCCGGACTAAATTAAAACCTCCTGCGGCGTTCACCACGGTCTTCCTTACGTTTGCCTGAAAAATCGCGGAAGCCTCCGCCAGCCGGTGCACCGCTTCTTTCGCGGAAACCACCTTCACGATTGCCGCCTTCCCTGCGGAAGCCGCCTTCTCTTCTCTCCCCGCCTTCGCGCTTCTTATAGTTAGACGCACCACCACGACTTTCGTTACTCGAATCGCCGGAAATTTCTATTCTTACGTCGCGGCCCTGGAAATCAGCGCCTTTAAAGCCGTCCTGAACTTTAGCTACCTCGTCATTTGGCACTTCGAAGAAGGAATAAACACCCTTCACATCGATCTTGCCAACGGTTTTTCCGCTGATCTTGCTGGTGTTGCAGATATATCCCAATAAATCACCGCGACTAAAACCGTCAACCGAGCCTAAATTGATAAACAGGCGGGTAAAGTCCGAACGCATGCCGGTACGGTTAAAGCGGTCGCCGCCTGCGCTGTCCGAACGGCGGCTTTCATCAACCGGCGCATTCAGGTCAGGAGCATTCTTGTAATATTCCAGGAAGCTGTTGAACTCTAGCGAAGCGAAACGTTTGATGATATCTTCCTTGCTCAGTTCTTTAAACTCGTCCATAATACGCGGAAGGTACTGCTCGATCTGCTGCTCATTTACTTCTACATTATGAACTTTGTGTATCAGCGCGAACAGTTGCTTTTCAACAACATCAAAACCGGTAGGTATTTCCATTTTCACGAAACGCTTGCCTAAGGTTTTCTCTATCTGGCGAATTTTGCCCAATTCCTTACCGTTGATGATCGAGATCGAAACACCTGTTTTACCCGCACGTGCCGTACGGCCGCTGCGGTGGGTGTAATTTTCAATTTCATCGGGCAACGAATAGTTGATCACGTGCGTTACGTCGTTCACGTCGATACCGCGTGCTGCCACGTCGGTAGCGATCAGCAATTGCAGGCTGCGCTCGCGGTAACGTTTCATTACTTTATCGCGCTGCTGCTGCGAAAGATCGCCGTGCAGCGAATCGGCGTTGTAGCCGTCTTTGATCAACGACTCGGCAATTTCCTGTGTTTCAATTTTGGTACGGCAGAATACGATACCGAATATCTCGGGATTGAAATCGACGATCCGTTTAAAGGCAGCGTATTTATCACGGGCGCGAACGATATAATATTCGTGCTCGATGTTTTCGTTCCCTGTATTTTTGGTGCCCATGGTCAATTCAAAAGGATTGTCCATGTATTTTTTGGCGATCCTTCTTACTTCTGAAGGCATAGTGGCCGAGAACAGCCATGTTTTTTTATCTTCGGGTGTGGTAGACAAAATACTGTCAATATCTTCCTGGAAGCCCATATTGAGCATCTCATCAGCCTCGTCCAGTACGACATAGTTCACATTGGTGAAATTGATCGCTTTGCGGTTGATGATATCCAGCATACGGCCGGGCGTAGCAACTACAATTTGCACGCCGCGCCTGATCTGGTGCAACTGATCGGAAATACTTGCACCGCCATAAACTGCCACAACATGTACGTTGCGCATATTTTTGGCATAATTTTTCAGATCGTTGGTGATCTGTAAACAAAGTTCGCGGGTTGGGCACAATATAAGCGCCTGCGGATGATTTGCTTCGAAATCAAGTAATTCCAGTAAAGGAAGTCCAAAAGCAGCAGTCTTGCCGGTCCCGGTTTGGGCTAATCCGACAAAATCGTTGCTGCCTGTTAACAATACCGGGATAGATTGTTCCTGGATTGGCGTTGGGTTTTCGAACCCTAACTCAGTGATGGCATTAACAATATCATGACGGATTCCCAGTTGAATAAATGGGTTCATGAATTTAAATAACGGACCTGGCTACATCGCCAAATCGGGCGCAAAGGTACGGTTTATTAACCGCTTTTCAAATACTTGCATTGGAGATGGGGAAAATGACAATCGGGTAGAGAACAACCGTATGTAGCCCAATCAATTTTACCTATACACATCAGTCTTGGTTAAGCTGCTCCGTTAGGAGCAAAAGGTCGGTAGAATAAATTGATAAGAACAATTTTTGCGCCGTAGGTGCACAACAAAATACCGCTATGCCGGCGTCCATTTCTAATCTAATGCATTACGGCAAAATGTATTGCACCTACGGCGCAATTATATTTTTCGTTTTTTTCCTACCGACCTTTAACCCCTACGGGGTCGGCTTGTATGGCAATTGGGTAGTAAATAACCGTTTAACACAAAAATTTGATACATTAGCCAGACAGATAGTTAATATCATGAAAATCAAAGCCATAACCCTGACCGCCATAATTGCTTTTTTTGCAAAAAGTCTTTTCGCGCAGGATTTCGAAAAGATGATGGATACTACGCTTTACGGCCGTAACGCTGCCGTGGGCAAATATGCCGATATACGCGGCTTTAAAATGTATTACGAGACCTACGGCAAGGGTAAACCGCTGCTGATCATACACGGCAATGGGGGATCGATCAACAACTTTTTTTTGCAGATACCCTACTTTGCCAAAAAGTACCAGGTTATTTTAGCAGACAGCCGTGCGCAGGGGAAGTCAGTCGATCTGAAAGACTCATTAAGGTACGAGATGATGACGGACGACCTGAATGGCCTGCTTGACCATTTACATTTGGACTCCTGTTATGTGATCGGCTGGAGCGATGGCGGGATCAACGGGCTGCTGCTGGCTATGCGCCACCCGGATAAGGTAAAAAAGCTTGCGATCACGGGCGCTAATCTGTGGCCTGATTCAACGGCGGTCGATCCATACATTTATAAGTGGGCCGTGAAAATGAATACAGTGCTCGCTGATTCGCTCAAAAAAATGAAATCGCCGCCTGCGCAGTTCAAAAACGAGGCGAAAATAACGCACCTGTTATCCTATGAGCCGCACATTAAAACTGCGGACCTTCAAAAAATTCAATGCCCCACGCTGGTTATTGGCGGCGACCATGACGTGATACTGCCGCAGCATACCATGCTGATTGCCCAATCCATACCTAAAAGTTATTTGTGGATCGTTCCAAATTCGGGCCATTCGACGCCCATTTTCAAAATGGAGCAGTTCAACGCACGTGTCGGGGAATTTTTTGAGCAACCCTACCGAGTAATAGAAGGAATGAGCAGGTTAAGATAAAAAGTGTAAGACTGTATTCTGTAAATTGTGGAATTTATGCCTATTTTTAATATAGATTTCGCGTATGGATATCCAAGCTGAAAAATTAGATCTTATAAAATGGCTCGCCGGAGTCAATGAACCTTCTGTTATCAAGCGTTTCATAGCCTTGAAGCAGGCGCAGCAGGTTGATTGGTGGGACGAGATTGATGCCGAAGAGAGAACCGAAATTGAAGAGGGGCTGGCGCAAGCCGATAACGGTGAAGTTATACCTCATGAAGAAGTCATGGAGAAATACCAGAAATGGCGTGCTAAATAATTCAGACCTCAGACCTCAGACCTCCGACTTCCTCCTCCGGTTTCCTCTCCCAATAAGTAAAAAGCAGCACGATCACCCCCGCCGTAACGCACATATCGGCGACGTTAAAAATACCCGTCCGCAGATCGCCGATGCCCACATTCATAAAGTCGGTCACGTGGCGGTCGTAAGCCAGCCGGTCGATGATATTGCCCAGGCCGCCCGCGAAGATGAGCGAAAAAGCAAAGAGTTTCCAGTTGCTTAATACCGCGGCCTTTCGAATAGCGTACACTAACAATACTACTAAAAACAACAGCGGCACAATACTCAATAACCAAAAACTAAGCGGTTTGGACAGGCTGTCGCCCAGGCTGAGAGCCGCGCCCGTGTTTTCGGTATATTCCAATACGAACGTGTTGTGTAGCCAGGATATCGGCGCATGGAACATCAGGTGTTCCTTCGCAAGGACCTTGGTTAGCCTGTCGCAACCGATAAACAGCAGCGACGACACGCAAAATAATATGATCTTCGATTTAGTCTTCATGTTGTTTTTTAAGTCCCTCTCCTTTGGAGAGGGATTTAGGGTGAGGCTTACCGCAGCCTGTCCGCCGATTTGATCAATTTCTCGTCCCTTTGTATACCCTTCACCGCCATAATAACCAAAATGATGCTGATGGAGCTTAATAACGCGCCTATGCCGAAATTTTTGGTGTTCAGTTCGAGGCTGCCCACTGCGGATTTTACTGTTTGCACCATCCAGAAGCTGTAGCCGATGATCGCCACGATATACAGGTAACAGTACATGATCTGCTGCTTGCGGTTTTTGTACAGGAAGATCAAAATAAAAGGCAGTACCCCAACGATCGCGGTACCCGCGATGAGGGCTACAAAACTTTGGGTATGCACCTGCACGCCGTTCACATCCTGGTAAACGCCTGTAACAGATATAGTCGACGGAACGCTGTTGATATATACATTGTGGGCCACCGGGAACAGGAACAGGGCGAATATCAGCAGCCCGGCTAATAAGAGATAAACGCTTTGTATTCGTTGAAGCATGTGCTGTATCGTTTTATGGTTGGTCCCGATAGCTATCGGGAGCTGTATCGCCGAATATGTTACACCAGCGACCGGACGCAAAGATAACAGCTTTTATTTATTGATATTTGCTGAATATTTAAGAAACCGATACATTAGTACTTTACCTTTATTATGGGCATTCTCCTGCTGATTGCGATCGTCATTCTTTACGGCCACTTAGGTTACCGGTTAAAAAAGAACTACATCTTATGGGGGCTCATGGGATTGGGTATCATAATAGCACCAACATTATTGGCTTACATAATAATTGTAGTTTCACACTCCCCACTGATCGGAATATCGCTATGGCCTTTGTCTTTATTAGCCGGTCCGCTAATCAGTTTAATCATAGCCGGAATTATAGTTTATAGGAACAGTGGTGCCTTTAAGCGCCATGCTCCTCTCAAAAAAAGCGGTAGCGAAAATCCCAATTCCTAAATTAGCTTACCTTTGCCCCTGTGTCCGAAAAGCAACGCTATTTTATCGAATTATCCTATGACGGTACCCATTATCACGGCTGGCAAATTCAGCCTAACGCGGTAACCGTACAGGAATTGCTGGACAGCGCACTATCGACCGTATTGCGTGAACCTATAGAAACCACCGGCTGCGGGCGAACAGATACCGGTGTGCATGCCACGCAGTTTTTTGCGCATTTCGATTGCAAGTCAATGATCAATAGTCAATGGACCATAGCCGATCCTGCAAAAGCCATGGACAATGGACAATGGACTATCGACCCAAAAACAATTAACAGTCTAAATTCCATTCTTCCCTGGGATATTGCTATAAAACGCATCATCTCTATCCATCCCGACGCCCACGCCCGTTTCGACGCCACGCAGCGGTCATACGAATATCATATTCATTTCGGTAAGGACCCGTTTAAGCTCAACCGCTCGTGGGAACTGCGCGATAAGCCCGATATTGCGCTGATGAATGATGCTGCAGCGATCATGGTGGGGTATACCGATTTTAGCTGCTTCAGTAAATCGAACACACAAACCTTTACCAATAATTGTAAAATTGTCAGGGCTGAGTGGGTTGAAAATGAAGGCGGGTTGGTGTTCCATATTTCAGCCGACCGTTTTTTGCGGAACATGGTAAGGGCAATAGTTGGAACACTCATCGCGATCGGACGAAAAGAAATGGAACCGGAAGCGATACGACAAATTATTGAAAGCAAAAACCGCGGAAAAGCAGGGACATCGGTGCCGGCCTGCGGGTTGTATTTAACGGAGGTAAAGTATCCCTACCCCCTAACCCCCTGGAGGGGAATTATTGTTGAATAAATGAACATTGAACTAAGATACCTGCATTTAAACTCCCCATTTAGGGGGCCGGGGGGCACATGTCCGAAGTAACCGGAAAAGCGCTTGATTGGAAATTACTCGGAAGGGTGATGCACTATGTGCGCCCCTATCGCGGAATGTTCATCACAGCCGCATTCCTGACTATTTTCCTTGCGGGAAATGCCGTTATACAACCGATATTGATGCAGCTTACGCTGGATAAATACATTTTGGGCGGCGACTATAACGGGCTGGTGCTGATGGTCGGCCTGATGATCGCGCAGCTGGCTATACAAACCGCCGTTCAGTATTACCAAACCTTCCTGACCAACTCTTTAGGGCAATCCGTAATACGCGACCTGCGCATCCATATTTTTAAGCATGTGATGAGCCTGCGGCTGAAGTATTTCGACCGCACTCCGATAGGTATTTTGATCACCCGCACCGTATCCGACCTGGAAACCATCGCCGATATATTCTCCGAAGGCTTGATATCCATCGTCGGCGACCTGCTGCTGGTAGTGGCTATCATCACGCTGATGATCGTGAAGGACTGGAAACTGGCGCTGATCACCATGATACCGATGCCTCTCTTGCTGCTTTCCACCTACGTTTTCAAAGAAGCCATCAAGTCGGCCTTCCAGGATGTCCGCACGCAGGTAGCGCAACTGAACGCCTTCCTCGCCGAACATATTTCGGGCATCAGCATTATCCAGTATTTCGCACGCGAGGAGCAGGAAATGCGGAAATTTAAAGATGTAAATGTGAAATACCGCGATGCCAATATCAGGTCGAACTGGTACTATTCTATCTTTTTCCCGGTGGTGGAAATATTGTTCGCTGTGTGCATCGGCCTGCTGGTTTGGTACGGCTGTAAAAGAATATTGAGCGATGAGCAACTGGCAAGTCTCTCCGCAAGTCATAATCCCGTTACGCCGGGTTTAATACTGGAGTACATTGTTTTGCTCAACCTCCTGTTCAGACCAATAAGGCAACTGGCAGATAAGTTCAACACCCTGCAAATGGGCATGGTTGGCGCCGACCGTATTTTCCGGGTACTGGATACCGACGAAGTAGCTGTTAATACCGGAGGTCTGAAACCCGCCGGTTTGAAAGGGAAAATATCCTTTGAACATGTTTGGTTCGCTTACAACGATGAGAATTGGGTATTGAAGGATATCAGCTTTAAAGTAAAACCGGGTGAAACGCTGGCGCTGGTTGGTGCTACAGGAGCGGGTAAATCATCTACCATCAATATCCTCAATCGTTTCTACGAGATCGGCAAAGGCGAGGTGAAAATTGACGATGTCGACATCAGGGAATACGAGGTAGGCTATTTGCGCTCGCATATCGCGACGGTGATACAGGATGTATTTCTGTTTACCGATACCATCGCCAATAATATCAGCCTGAACAACCCGGAGATCACACGCGAACAAATGATCGCTGCGGCAAAAGATGTAGGCGCGCACGAGTTTATCGAACGACTGCCCGGCGGCTACGACTATAACGTAATGGAACGCGGCGCTACCCTGTCGTCGGGACAGGCCCAGCTGATATCGTTCATCCGCGCGTTGGTTTATGATCCCGCCATTTTAGTTTTAGATGAGGCGACTTCATCTGTCGATACTGAAACCGAGCTGCTCATCCAAAACGCCATCTACAAGCTGATGGAGGGCCGTACGGCCATAGTGATCGCACACCGCCTGTCCACCATCCAAAACGCGGATAAGATCATCGTATTGGATCACGGCGAGATCAAGGAAATGGGCACCCACCAGGAACTGCTCAAGATCGAGCATGGTTATTATCGCAAATTGTACGATCTGCAGTTTAATTCGGCGGGAATAGTGAAGTCGTGAGTAATGAGTTTAGAGTGGGGAGTATTTATGGCTACTCAAAACTCATCACTCAAAACTATAATTTATCAAACCTGATATTCCTGATCCTTCCGCCTGAAAACTTAAAACCTGTTACCTTTCCCTGCATGTCCGGTTCAAATTGCAAACGGCCAACATCGCCGTTAAACAATCCCCACATTGTTATATCGGGTATCAGCTCAAAGTCGCCCAGACGCATGTGGTGCACCATCAGCTTGCCATTATCCACATAAACCCGGTAAGTTGCTTCCAATTCCGAACTGTAGTAGTTCCCGGCATATTGGCCTAATTGCGAAGTGTCTATCTTGATCGGTATTATCCGCTTCGCAATAATATTGCGGTATTTTGCCGTATTGGCTTTATCCGTTATATCCCGGAATATGAAAGCGGAGCTATAGCCCGGCACCCATATCACCGAATCCGCTTTTGGTTCGGTAGAAAATTTGCCTTCGCCGGAAGCCTGGACCATCAGCTTGCCATCCTCTAAAGTAAAGGTTACATACCAGCCATCGCCGAGTTTGTAGGTGTTGGTGTATTTTTTCAGGATAGATTCATCAATTTTAACCGTAGGCCTGGCGCCCCAATCCTCTTTCTTCTCCTTTGATCCGTCTGTTTTGAATTTGCCGCCAAACAACGCCCTGGCCATATTATTAGCTTTCCCATAGGAATTGAAGCTGCCGTTATTGCTCAGTAAAATGATCGTAGTTTTCTGACCCGGATAAGTCGATATCACCGTCGCGAAGCTCGCCCAGCCGCCGGTATGATTGATATTCAGCAGCCCCTGGTCGTCCATCACCTCATTGCCATAGGCGTAGTCATTTTTCTCGCCGTTATTGAGCTTATCCGTTTCGATCATCCGCATATAAACCGGGTCCTTATTATCCAGGCCCTTTTGAAACGCGATCACCCATTTGGCCAAATCCTCAACCGTGGTGAATATTGAGCTGGAACCCCAGGCCGTCAGCATGTCGCTGGATTTGTGGAAACCGTTATCCCAGTAATAGGAACCCGCTACGTTTTTGATCACTTTGGAATAGTCCGTCAATATCTGCGATGAATTCATCCCTAAAGGCTTGAAAATATTTTCATCAACCCACACCGGTAAAGTTTTCCCGGTCACCTTCTCCACAATGGCAGCCAGCAGGTTATAGCCGGTGTTGGAATATTGATATTTCGAACCAGGTTCAAAATCCAGCTCCTTCTGCTGCTTTACCATGCGCATGATGTCCTGCCAGCTAAAAGCTTCTTCCCAGCGCCAGCCCGCGGCATGCAAACCTTCCGGCCAGTCGCGCAGCCCGCTGGTATGGTGGATCAAATTCCGTATAGTGATCTTTTTACCGAAATCCGGCACCCAGGGCAAATATTTATGGATATCGTCATCGGGCGATATTTTGCCCTGCTGTATCAGGGTCGAGATGGCATAACCGGTAAACTGCTTGGATACCGAAGCGATATCAAAAACCGTTGTGGGGGTTATAGGGATATTGTATTCGAGGTTGGCGATACCATAACCTTTTTCAAAAGCTACTTTGCCATCCTGCACGATCATCACCGCCACCCCGGGCTTCCCGTTATAATCGGTAAAAATGGAATCTGACTTTTTCGCGATCACATCAGGTGATACCTGCGCAAAGGAAAACACACTGCTTAACAGCAGCAACGATGTAAGGAATATCTTCATGACCAGTTAATTTATTTGGTATTTGAAGATAAGACCTTTTACCGGTCAAAAGCGTTGCATGGTCAACGATTTTTAAGGCGGCCGGATCGTTTAGTCTTAAGTTCAAAATTATCTGACCTCAGACTTCTGACCTCCGACTTCTTACGGCTGAACCTTGCCCTTTTCCATTCCTTTTTCAGCAGGAGGATCTTTGATCGGTTCAACGGGCTGCTCTTCTCTTTCGCGTTGTTCGGCTATGCTTAGCTTGCGTAATTTCCGGGTAGTGTAATTCCCGTCAGAGCCGACTATACTCTTGCCCCCGTTGTCGTTCGGCCGTTGCGTAGGGGTATCTGCAGGCGATGGTTTATCTTTTGAATTTGCTGGATTTGTCACCTTTTTCAATTTACAAGTCAACAAGTATTGCCTGCGCTTTGTTTAGCATTCCCCCTATGGAAAAAGCTAAAATGTTGATAATTAATTATTAACGCGTCCTTAGAGAAACGAGATATTTTTCATATTATTGATAAACCGCTCTATTTATTATTAGTACTAACCAGCTATTATTTGTCAGCTATTTACAAAACAAACATGAAAACCAACCTAAAATTTACCCCGCTCTTAACCATTGCGGCCGCTATCCTGCTGTTTTACGGCTGCTCCAAATCAGAAAAAGTTACCCCGGCAGCCGACCAGCAGACCACCACGCTCAGGCCAACGGCCGATGGTAAACACGTTTACGGCTTGCTGCCTACCTCGCCTGCCGAATATGAGGTCATGGCCAAATATTCGCCCGAGGCTTTCAAACAGCAATTCGGCGAATTCAGCTTGGCCACAAACTCGGTACCTGTTCTTTCCTTAACAACACCTGCCGTAAGGGACCAGGGGCAAATAGGCTCATGCACTGCTTTTTGCGGTTCTGAAGCTTATGAAATTGCATACTATTACAAGAACGGCGCATTTCCTACGTTAAGAAGCCCTGCTTTCCTCTATTACGAAGAAAGGGTAAACATCCTGCACCAAAGGATATCTGCCGACAACGGCGCCAATATGGTGAACATCGACCAGGCTTTGAGCAAATACGGTATCTGTTCTGAAACATTGATGCCATACCCTAGCAGCGACAAATCAACGGCTTATAAAACTCCGCCGACAGCAGCCGCCAATGCAGATGGGTTAAACTACAAAATAACTGGTTATACCCTGATCAATACCGGTGATACCGCTGCAGTTAAAAACTGCATCAGGAATCATGTTGCTGTAATGATGGGCTTTAACGTGTACGACAAAACAAGCACCTACCAGTATTTTGAAGGCTTGAACACCACCAGCAACACCTATAACCCTTTAACCAGCAGCGGTGCGTTGGTGAGCGGCCTTACTTTACTGGGCGGCCATGCTACACCGATAGTAGGCTATGATGATAATAAAAAGGCATTTTTGGTACAAAACTCGTGGGGTACCTCATGGGGCAACGCCGGATTTTACTATATGCCATATACGGTATTCAGCAGCACCAAGATCGTACCGCAGGGCGGCGTTTACTATTTAGCGCTTTAACCATAAAAAACTTAATTTTATAAAGGCTCCGCCAGGCGGGGCCTTTATTTTTTTGCATGATGACCAAGGGATTGTTCCTGTTTTTTTACAAGTGGCGTATAATTATTTAATTTCAGAATACCCTTATGATCAAACCGGATTTAACATCACATTCGTTAATTTTTGTTAAAATTCAATGAGAACCTGTAGGTTGGCAGGGAATAATAACAGATAAAGTTTTACCTTTATAGATAGGATTGCTATTTTCGCAGGAATTGAATGCCAAGTGAGATTAGCTTGTCAAATCTAATATTCATCCCGATAGCTATCGGGACTCACATCTGGAAACATGGAAGAATTTGAAGTAAGCGAATCATCAAAAAAAACAAAAAGCATTTATATCTCTACCGTTTTTGGAATCGCGATGGTTTTGCTGATGGTTGGTTTGCTGGGGCTCATCCTGGTGCATGCCAACAAACTTTCACGGTATGTGAAGGAAAATATCGTCGTTAATGTTTATGTGGACGAGGGTGCGCATGAAGCGGATGTGTTTCAATTGCAAAAGCAGATCGACGCCAACCCAATGGTGAAACAAACCCAATATGTGAGCAAGGAATTGGCCGCGCGCAACCTGCAGAAGGACCTCGGCGAGGACTTTGTAAAGTTTTTGGGCTACAATCCATTATCACAATCGCTGGATGTTTATTTGAAGGCCGAATACGCCAACAACACCGGCATCGCGAAATTTAAAGCCGAATTACTCAAAAATCCGCTCGTAAAAGAAGTAAAATATCAGCAGTCCTTAGTAGACCAGATGAACCAGAACCTGACTTCCATCAGCCTGATCATCCTGGGATTTACGGCTATTTTTATCATACTTTCTGTCGCGCTGATCAATAACACCATCAGGCTCGCTATCTACTCGCAGCGATTCCTGATCAAATCGATGCAACTGGTGGGCGCGACGAAAAGTTTCATACGCAAACCCTTTATACTATACGGCGTATGGCACGGCATTTTGGGCGCTTTGATAGCCGTACTCATATTAATGCTGACTTTGTACCTGACGCAGAAAGAAATACCGGACCTTATAGTCCTGCAGGATTATACCGAGTTTATCATCGTATTCGTCGTTGTGATCGGTCTTGGCATTTTCATTTCGGCATTCAGTACCTTCCTGGCAGTAAATAAATATTTGCGTTTGAAGATATACAACTTATACAGGTGAAAGGCGAAAGGTCAAAGGTTAAAGGTTTTTCTTCCGGACTTGCCGACTTATGCGGACTTTCGGACTCATTCAATAATTCAGTCATTCGATAATTCGATAATTAAAAGATATATGGCACAAATAAAACCATCGGCCCCCATCAAAACCACCACACCGTCAAAAGAAGGTAATAACACTTCGGTGAAATTTGTATTCGATAAAAGCAATTACCGCTTATTTATCATCAGCATCGCCGTGGTGATCCTTGGCTTTATCCTGATGTCGGGCACAACCGATATTTACAGCAATACCAAAATTGTCGTGGCGCCCGTAGTGGTACTCGCGGGTTTTGCGCTGGGATTTTACGCAATATTGAAGAAGCCTGCACAGAGTTGATTGAGTGTCCCGATAGCTATCGGGAGGTTGACTGGGTTGATTATTTAACTCATGACAACCTAATCAACTTAATCTAACTTACTCAACTCAATCAACTTAATAGACCTATCCCCAATGAACATTGTCCACGTCATTATCCTTGCTATCATCGAAGGGCTAACGGAGTTTTTGCCGGTTTCGTCAACCGGCCATATGGTTGTGACCAGCTCCTTAATGGGCATTGCATCCGATCCGTTTGTCAAACTTTTCGAAATAGTTATTCAACTCGGCGCAATTCTTTCTGTCGTCGTATTGTATTTCAAACGCTTTGTTAGATCGGTCGACTTTTATGTTAAACTGGTGATAGGCGTTATCCCGGCAGTGATATTGGGAGTTTTGCTCAAGAAGCATATCGATAAGCTGCTCGAAAGCCCGTTGGTTGTAGCAATAGCCTTTGTCGTTGGCGGTATCATATTGCTTTTTGTCGACGATTGGTTCAACCGACCCGTCATCAAGGAAGAAAAGAACATCAATCGCATGACTGCATTCAAGATCGGCATATTTCAATGCCTGGCTATGATACCGGGTGTATCACGTTCAGCCGCCTCTATCGTGGGCGGCATGTCGCAGAAACTGAGCCGTACGGCAGCAGCCGAATTTTCATTTTTCCTGGCAGTACCGACCATGTTCGGAGCAACAGTAAAAGACCTTTGGGATTTTAATAAAGATTATAAAATGGGACTTTATCCAAATCTTGACGTTAACCAGGATATCAAATTCCTCATTATAGGCAGCGTCATCGCATTCTTCGTCGCTATGCTGGCTATCAAAAGTTTCATCACCTTTTTAGAAAAACGTGGCTTTAAACTCTTCGGCTGGTACCGTATCGTCGCGGGTATAGTGATCATCATTTTATATTTTACGACCACTGCATTGCATCATGCATGATTTCACCGATTTTCGTTGTGTGATTACACCGATAGTTGAACCCGGTGTAGTCAATGAACAATCGGTGGAATCATAAAAAAATCAGTGAAATCATTTTCCAATATAAACGAATTCGCCGAAGGGCAGCTTTTACTGGTCAATAAGCCCTATAAATGGACGAGTTTTGACGTGGTAGGCAAGATCCGGAATGCCTTCAAGCCCTTAAAATTGAAAGTGGGACATGCCGGCACGCTCGATCCATTGGCAACCGGATTACTGATCATCTGCACCGGGAAAATGACCAAACAGATCGATACTTTCCAGGCCGAAGAAAAAGAATATACCGGCACATTTACGTTAGGCGCCACCACCCCTACTTACGACCTGGAAAGCGAACCGGAACAAAAGTTCGAAGTCGCGCATATTACTCCTGAACAGATCAGGGAAGCAACTAAACAATTCACCGGCGACATACAGCAATACCCGCCCGCGCATTCAGCGGTAAAGATTGACGGCGAGCGCCTGTACGAAAAAGCGCGCCGCGGCGAAGAAGTGGAACTAAGAGTCCGCAATGTTACCATTAGTGAATTTGAGATCACCAGGATCGAATTACCTGAAGTGGATTTCAGGGTGGTATGCAGTAAGGGCACCTATATTCGCTCACTGGCAAATGATTTCGGGAAGGCACTGAATAACGGCGCTTATCTCTCGCGGTTGAGGCGCACCCGTAGCGGTAACTTTAGATCGGAAGATGCCTGGGAAGTGATGGAGTTAGTGAATACGATCAGAGATCTTAAGATTACACCGATTACTTAAGTAATGATTACACCGATTTTTTGTAAGATTGTGTTCATTAAAATAAGCAATGGCAACCTTTGAGCATGATACGCTAACTGAAAAAATTATTGGTTGTTGTTTTAAGGTTCATAGTTCACTAGGCCCTGGATTTAATGAAAAAATATATTCTAAGGCGCTACAACATCAATTGATTATCGAACATTTAAGTTTTGTTGCTGAGAAAGAGTTTAATGTTTTATTCGATGGTGAGGTGGTGGGAAAATTCAGGTGTGACCTATTTATTGAAAATCAAGTTATAGTCGAATTGAAATCGGTGACAGGATACATACCAAAGCTTTTCCAAAATCAGTTGCTATCATATCTAAAAGCGAGTAAAATAAAAACAGGCCTATTAGTCAATTTCGGTAACATCAGTTGTGAAGTGAAACGTTTATCAGTGTAATCAAAACAGTAATCGGTGTAATCACAAACAATAATCGGTGTAATCACAAACAATAATCGGTGTAATCATAAACAACAATCGGTGTAATCATAGTAAATGAAAATCTATAATAGTATTGAAGAATTTAAACCGGTAAAAAATGCTGTGGTAACTATCGGCACCTTCGACGGCGTTCATTTGGGGCACCGGAAGATCATCACGCGTATTAACGAACTGGCAAAGGATATCGGTGGTGAGTCGGTCATACTCACCTTCTTCCCGCATCCGCGGACGATCCTGCACCCCGAGGACCAGGATATCAAAATGATCAATACCATGCCCGAAAAAGCCGCATTAATGGAGCAATTGGGTGTCGACCATTTGATCATAACGCCGTTCACCCGTGATTTTTCCAACCAGTCGCCCGAAGAATACATCAAAAACATTTTGGTGGATAAGATCGGTACCAAAAAGATCGTGATCGGCTACGACCATCGTTTCGGCAAGGACAGGCAGGGCGGATTGAAAGAGCTGCAGCAACTGGCGCCTGTTTACGGTTACGACGTGATCGAAATACCCGAGCAGGATATTCATGATGTCGCCGTGAGCTCTACCCGTATCAGGAAAGCTTTATTAAACGACGAGATCGAACTGGCCAACGAGTTCTTAGGTTATCCTTTCTTCATCACAGGGAAAGTAAACCGCGGCGACCAGATCGGGCGGACCATCGGTTATCCCACAGCCAATATATTGATCGAGGAAAACTATAAACTGATCCCCTCAGACGGCATATTCGCGGTAAAAGTATATGTAGATGGCGAGGCGCATAAAGGCATGGGCTACATCGGACATCGCCCTACCATCAATGGCATGACACGCAATATTGAAGTGAATATCCTCGACTTTAACCGGGATATTTACACTCAGCCCATCAAAATGGAGCTGCTGCATTTTGTTCGCGGCGATATGAAATTTGATTCGCTTGAGCAACTAAAGGCCCAAATAGATAAAGATAAGACTGTAGTAAAAAAGCTGCTTGGTTAGCGGCATTTCTCCCCCTTTAGGGGGCGGGGGGCCTAATGCTTAAAAAACACCAAATACACCTGCTTCACGATATTATACCCGGCAAAGCCAAAAAGCAATAAAGCAATACCGGTATTGATCGCCCTGTTGCTCAGGTCGAGTTTCCGCTGAACATACCTGGCCGATTCGGCATAAATAAACAAGCACAAAAACGCGCCCGCCGCCGAACCGACACTAAACACACTTAAAGCCAGCCTGCCCGTTTGAATCCACTGGTGGGTGATCAGGTAACTGCCCGTTATCATCCAGAATGGGATCTGCACCGGGTTCAGGAAACCCAATAATATGCCGTAGGTGATGCTGCCCCGCCCCGAATTCTCCTTTGTCCTCGGCGGTTTTTTTCGATGTATCCACGTTATGGCGCCCATCGTACCAAACAAAACCACCATGATCCAATCTATAGTCCTGTCTAAATTGATCTGGTGCGCCAGCCAGTCGGCGGCATTCATAATAAAATAGGTGAAAAAGAATTCGACGCAGGAAAAGGCGATGATAAACTGCAACGCTTCTTTAATCCCCCGGTTGATGGTGATCTGCACCAGCGACAAATTGATATTCCCCGGCGGGATGTACCCGATAAAATTGGCGATGAGGCCGATGAAGAAGGTGAGGAGTATCATTGCCCGAATTTAGTTGAAAAGTTGGAAGGTTTTAATGTTGTAAAGTTATTTTAGCCGTAAGACAGGAACATTTCAACTTTCCAACCTTACAACATTACAACTCAAAAACTACCTTTGCAGCATGTCTGTTCAAAAGATCATCTCCCTCCTCCCCGCCGCCACCGAAATTGTTTGTGCATTAGGGTTAGAGAATAACCTGGTCGGCCGCTCGCATGAGTGCGATTTCCCGGCGTCGGTAAAACGGTTGCCGGTTTGTTCGGATGCCAACATTCCCGATAACCTGGGCAGCGCGGCTATCGATACAAAAGTGAAGGAACTGTTGTATGACGCCTTATCTATTTACACCGTTAACCGCGAAAAGATCAAAGAGCTTGCCCCTGACGTGGTGATCACCCAGGCGCAATGCGAAGTTTGCGCGGTATCGCTAAAGGAAGTGGAAGAAGCTTTGGAGAATTACCTCGACAAAGATGCCCATATCATTTCTCTGCAACCGGATAAACTCGACGATATTTTTGAGGATATCCGCAAGGTGGCTTCTGCTTTGGATGTTGCAGAAAGTGGTGAAAGGTTGATAGAAGACCTGACCGAGCGGGTAGATATCATCCGCCACAAACTCAAATTTATCGACACCAAACCCACCGTCGCCTGTATTGAATGGCTGGAGCCGATCATGGTTTCGGGCAATTGGGTGCCGGAGATGGTCAGCATAGCGGGGGGAACGTCCATTTTAGCGGAAGCCGGCAAGCATTCCCCTTTTGTAAAATGGGAAGATATCCAACAGTCCGATCCCGATATCATCCTGGTGATGCCCTGCGGATTTTCCGTCGAACGGACCATGAAGGAAATCGACCTGCTGCTTCAGCGTCCGGGTTTTGGCGATTTAAAAGCCGTAAAAAACGACCGCCTGTACATTGCCGACGGCAACCAATACTTTAACCGCTCCGGTCCGCGCATCGTCGATTCCATCGAAATATTAGCCGAGATCATCCATCCCAAACAGTTTGTTTTTGGATATGAGGGGAATGGGTGGATCAAGTTTTCGGTGTAAATTGTCAGAACTAAGATTCATAAGATTTGAGGATTATAGGATTTTTGTTAAAAAAGCTATATCCTACCATCTTAAAATCCTGCGAATCTTAGTTCAGACAACATACTTTTTAAAATTATTTAAAAAGTTATATATTTACTGCTGACATCCATTTAAAACCAACGCTTCTATGCGCCATTTTTTCGCCGCCCTGCTGCTGATCTGCTTCAGCATGCCTGTTTTCGCCGCCCCTAATTTCAACCCCAAGGACCTGAGCATCGTATGGGAGCCCGTTAAAAACGATTCGCCGAAACCCGGCCAGTCGCTTAACGCGATCACCATCACCAACAATGGCAAAAGCATACTGCCTGCATCGGGCTGGAAGCTGTATTTCAATAGCGCCAGGATGATCCTGCAGGCAACTCCTACGAATAACGCACAGATCAGCTTTGTCAACGGCGACCTGTTCAGCCTTACGCCAACAGCAGGCTTTACGGAGTTGAAACCCGGCCAATCCGAGCGCATTGAGTTTGTAGATGATGATTTAGTTGTCAATATCACCGACGGTCCTGAAGGTTTTTATTTGGTTTGGGACAACGAACCCGGCAAAGGCTATAATCTCGGCGCTTTCAGCATCAAACCATTTAGCCCGAGTTATGCCGGTTTGGTTACTCCGGCTGTTATTTATGATCAGAACAAGAACATAACCGATATACCCGAAGAGCAATTGACCAAGGTGTTTCCTACGCCGATGAGCTATAAGGAAACGGGAGGATATTTTACATTGGATAATAATATGCTCATTGGTGTTAACAGGCCCATTAGTGGTGCCTTTAATGATGAAAAATATTTTAAGGATGGGTATAATCTTATGGTTTCCTTAGTCAATTCTGTTATTACTAAAAAGGCAAAAGTCAATCCTAGATCGTTGAAACCATTTACTATACAATATAAAGATGGCCTAAATCCTGAAGCATATGAGTTAAGTATTTCTGCTAACGGAATTCATATCACCGCTTCCACAACCGGTGGTGCATTCTATGCCATCCAATCCCTGAAAACATTAATTCCACCCTCGGCCTACGCCCACCCGCAAAAAGAAATACAAATTCCCTGCGTCGAGATCAAAGATGAACCCCGGTTTGCTTACCGCGCCTTTATGCTGGATGTGGGTCGCAATTTTCATTCGAAAGAAGAAATATTCCGCATACTGGATGTGATGGCTTTGTACAAGCTCAATGTTTTTCACCTGCACCTGACAGAGGACGAAGGCTGGCGTTTAGAGATCCCTTCCCTGCCCGAGTTGACCCAAGTCGGCGGTATGCGCAGTCATACTTTAGATTCTAAAAACTCACTTCCGCCATCGCATGGTTCGGGTGGCGATACCAGCAACACCAACGGCAGCGGCTATTATACCAAAGCCGATTATATCGAGATACTAAAATACGCTATGGCAAGGCATATTACCGTTCTGCCGGAGATCGAAACACCGGGTCATGCCCGCGCTGCTATCAAAGCCATGGATGCCCGTTATAACAGGTTGATGGCCGAAGGCAAAAAGGACGAAGCCGCAAAATACCTGCTGAACGACCTGAACGACAAGTCGGTTTACAGCTCCAACCAATACTGGAACGATAACGTGATCGATGTATCGCTGCCATCCACCTATACTTTTATCGCGACGGTGATCGACAATATACAGGCCATTTATAAAGAGGCAGGCGCGCCGCTTACAGAGATCCATTTCGGTGGGGATGAAGTACCGAGGGGCGTTTGGGAAAAATCGCCCGCCTATGCCGCCCTTAAAGCCAGTCACCCCGAAATACAAAGCGCCGGCGACTTATGGTACTATTACTACGGCAAAGTGAACGAACTGCTCAAAGCACGCGGTCTGAAAATGGCTGGCTGGGAAGAAATGCCTTTGCGCCGCACCAAGGTTGACGGTGAAGCGATTTATATTCCTAACCCCGATTTCGCGCCGGAGCACTGGCAATCGGAAGTATGGAACAATACGCTGGGCGAAGGCAACGAGGACCTGGCCTATAAGCTTGCCAACGGTGGCTATCATGTGGTGCTCTCGCCCGTGAGTAATTTCTATCTCGATATGGCGCATTACAAATCGTTCGAAGAGCCAGGTTATTACTGGGGCGCGTTTTCAGATATTGATAAGTTCTATTCCTTTATTCCTTACGATTATTTCAAGAACTCAAAGGTCGACCGCAATGGCCTGCCAATCAACCGCAATATCTTTATCGGCAAGCAGCGGCTAACCGATTACGGCAAAAGCAACATCATAGGTCTGCAGTGCGCTTTGTGGGGCGAGAATATTAAAAGCAACGAAAGGCTGGAATATATGTTGCTGCCGCGCATGCTCGCTTTCGCCGAACGCGCCTGGGCAAAGGACCCGGCATGGGCCACGGAACCCAACACCGCTAAAAGCGATTCACTGTATCAAATTTCCTGGGTAAACTTCCTGAACGTGATGGGAAAAAGGGAGTTGCCGCGACTGGATTATCTAAACGGCGGGTATAATTTCCGTATTCCAAAACCCGGCGTCGTATTGCAGGATGGCAAGTATTTGGCTAATGTTCAGTTCCCCGGATTGACCATCCGCTACACCACCAACGGCAAAGACCCGGATGCGAAAAGCCCTGTTTATAAAGATGGTGTTATCAACACTGTGGGGAATATTAAATTTAGAAGTTTTGACAACAAAGGGCGGGGCAGCAACGTTACTGAACCAGCTAAACAATAGCCAGAAGCGATAAGGGCGCCAGGACCTCTGCGGGAGCCCTTATCGCTCAACCAAGCTCACTCCTGTACGTCATGGCGAGGAACGAAGCCATCTCCGAACTGTGCCAGTCAACGAACCGGTATCATATTCTTAAGCAAAAGGCAAGCGGCTTTTCGTCTAATAACGAAATCATTCTTATTTGATTTGCGTGTGTAGAGATGGCTTCGTTCCTCGCCATGACGGTCTGGTTTTTTATAAAACCTAAAAACTTAGATTCATCCCCAGGTAATAATTTCTCGGAGCTGCGGCGTTATAGTACCGGTTGCCAATCGCGTTCAGGTCATCACCAAGACTGTATTTCTGATTCAACAAATTATCCACGCCGGCATAAATACCCAATCGCGCCCCATTAAATTTATGCTCCCAGCCTGCTTTTGCCTGCACTAAATGATACGCGCCTGCATAAGCCGAATTGGCATCGTTCAAGGGCAACTTGGAAGTATAATTGTATTGCGCAAAAACGTACAAACCGGCGGGTAAGCGGGCCTGCAGGCTGCCGACGATCACCTGCTCCGGTACGCCGGTTAAGTTTTTACCCGAGTTATTGACACCATTCTCCTGGTAATTGGCAAAGGTGAATTTATCCAGCGTTACCGATAGGTTAAACTGTAGCCCGCGAATGAAATCGCTGTAGTTGCGGTGGATGAGCCAATCGGTAAACGACAGTTCAAATCCGGGCTGGTGGGTATCGCCCGCGTTAACATAGTATTGCGAGCCATCGTTATTTTGCTGCGTAACGATGGCATTGTGCAGGTCATAGTAAAAGACCGAAGCGTCCAGGAACATACTTTCATCCGCGTTTCTCAGCCTGAAACCGGTTTCGTAATTGATACCATCCTCGGCCTGCAGGCTGGAATTGATAGTCTGATCCGTCGGCCTGATCTCACCCGTTTGCGGCGTGGAATAGCCACGGCTCACCGAGGCCCTCCAGATAAAGTCATTGGTAATCTGATACGATAGTGCCACGCGCGGCATCAGTTGAGGTGTAAAGCTTCGATTGGTAAAATCCAGCTCGTTATTGGGGTATACGTTCCTGAATTTATAATCATAAAAGTTGAGGCTGAGCGCGGCTTCCAGGTGCCAGCGTTTATAGATATCCGCGAGGTAACGAGCGAATATAAAATGCTGGTTGGTGTTGATCCGATCCAGTGTTTGCGCCGTATCACGCACACCCGAACGATTGCCGTAGCTATTGATATCCGAGTTGGTTTGCTGCCATTCTATGCCCAGGTTCACCTTCCAGTTGATGGCCGTATCGGGTTTGCCGCTCAATTCAAAATAACTGCGCAATCCGTAAGTGCCCTCATAACGTTGATTATACGTGGTGATAAAAGGATTGGCAAAATCGACATAGCTCCCGAATAGGGTACTAACATTCCTGATCCTGTCCGAGACATGCCATTCATTCACTACCCCGCCGTAAAGCATTTTTTGATCGATACCCGCCCTTTGGGTGATCGATCCGGGAAGCGTTTTGGTAGGCAGCCTCGCCAGGTGAGGGTCGGCCTGGAATTGGGCCAAAGTTAAACCGCCCGGTGTTTCATAATCCAGCACCGAATAAAAGCCCAAAACCTTAAGCTGGTCTTTTTGCGAAACGGCCAATTTATCGTCTACTTGGAAAAAGGTGCGGTACATGTTGCTGTTCTGCCGGTATCCCGCCGCGGTTTGATAAGCTTCGCCGATATTCAACTGATTATTGCCTGAACGGCTTTGAAAAGCCGCATTTTCATGAAAAAGCCCATAGGAACCCGTGGCTAACCCTGCCGTGGTGTAAGTACTGTCATTGTAGCGGTTCACGGGTTTGATGAGCACCACGCCGCCCGAATTGGCGCCAAACAAGCTTCCGTCGGGGCCCTTCAATATCTCGATGCCCTGCACGTTAGACACGTCGATGGCGTTCAGGTAGGTATTTCCGCCGGCATCGGTCAGCGGCATTTCATCATAATATATTTTCACATCGCGCACACCAAAGGGTGAGCGCAGCAAGCTTCCGCGAATAGATAAACGGTAGCTGCCCGGCGAACGCTCTTCCATGCGCACACCCGGTACGGTATTTAGCGCGGGCACCAGCGAACTGCCGGGCTGCAGTTGCAATTGCGCAGGCGATAGTACGCTTACTGAAGCAGGCACACCCAAAACAGGCTGATCGATCAAATAGCCGGTTACCGTTACCTGCGATAAATGCTTGGTGGTATCACGCTTGAGCGAGTCTGTCGCTTTTTGCGCAAAGCAATCAGAAATCAGGAAAATGCAAATTATAAAGGAGTATATCTTCGCCATAGGCTCGCCGGGGCATGAAATAAAGGTCGTACAAAAATTATTTTAAGGTGGCGATGCCCCGCAATCTACCAAATTTTACCTAATCGGCAAAGAATTTGATCCACAGGCTTTCACAAGTAATTAAAATATTACTTTTGAGATTGACTATTTATTTTGCGCCCCTGTTATTGATGCGAACCAGGATATTAAGCCTCTTTATTACAGCAGGCATTCTATTGTTAGGATTAAGTGTCCGGGCTCAAACCTGCTCTGGCAGTCTTGGCGACCCTATCATCCTGCAAACCTTTGGCGCAGGACCGAACCCTGGCGCACCGCTTGCGCCGGGTATGACAACCTTTACTTACACAACCACTCCCTGCGCCGAGGATGGCTTTTATACCATCCTTAATAGTTCGGGCGGCTGCCACAGCGACTGGTTCAATGTGCCGCACGACCACACAGGCGACCCCAACGGCTATATGATGCTGGTGAATGCCAGCTATCAGCCCAGCATATTTTTTACACAGGTCGCCAACGGGCTTTGTCCCGGCACGACTTATGAGTTTTCGGCCTACATTATGAATATCGGCACATTGGCATCGGCCGGGCCGAAATACACCCACCCGGATATTACCTTTACCGTAAAGAAAAATGACGGCACCATACTGGCCACCTACAATACCGGCACTATAGAGCCAACAGCCGACGCGCGATGGACCAAATACGGCACCTATTTCGTTACGCCCGAGGGGGTGACCGATGTGATCGTAACCATGACCAATAACGCACCTGGCGGCAACGGCAACGACCTGCTTTTGGACGATATCGCCTTCAGGGCCTGCGGCCCGATCGTGCAAACCGGCTTCGGCAGCCTGTCGCTGACGGCTACCCAGACCATGTGCCGGGGCACCGACGCCACTTATACGCTTACGGCGAAGGTCGGCGAAGGTTATGTAAACCCGCTTTTGCAATGGCAAATGAATTACAACAGTACCGGATGGACAGACCTGCCGGGAAAAACCAGCGCGACGGTTAGCGTTACGCTAAACAATCCCGCCATTGGTACTTACCAATACCGGCTTTCAGCAGGCCAGGGACAAGATGCATCTTCGTCGACCTGTCATGTCAACTCGGAGCCGCTTTCGGTCGTAGTTTATGATGAGCCGCCTGTCGTGGCCACCATCAGCAACAGTGCTTCTATTTGCGCGGGCGAATCCACTACCCTATCGGCCTCGGGCGGCCTGTACTACCATTGGACGCCCTCAACAGGGCTTGATCATGACGATGTAGCCAATCCTGTGGCATCCCCTACTCAAACTACCACATACAACGTAAAAGTGAGCAATGACGGCTGCTTTGATGATACCAAATCGGTGACCGTTAATGTAAACCAACTACCGGCAGCTGATGCGGGCAGCGAGAAATACCTGTTAAAAGGACAATCCGCCAGGCTCGACGGTTCGGCCAAGGGCGACAACATCACCAACGTTTTCTGGACACCTGCTACCGGCCTCGATGATCCGGCTTCGCTTACGCCGATAGCCGGTCCGCAGGAAAATACTACTTATACGTTGCACGTGGTATCACAAACCTGCGGCGAGGCAACCAGCAGCGTGCTGGTAAAGGTTTTCAAAAGCATCGATATCCCCAACACCTTTTCTCCGAATGGCGACGGCATCAATGATTACTGGGACATCAGCGCCTTGATCGCTTTCCCGGCCAGCGTAACCACCGTTTATTCGCGCGGCGGCCAAAGGGTTTATCAAAGTACGGGTTATGCTAAACCCTGGGACGGCACCTACGGCAACGCCCAGCTACCCGCCGGAACCTATTACTATATCGTCGACCTGAAAAATAGCCAGCCGCCGTTACGCGGCTGGGTGCTCATTGTCCGCTAAGATCATTTCGCGCCGAACAGGAAATTTACACCGGCCTGGTAGGATGTTACATTTCCCTCGAAGAAAGCGTAATTATCAGTTACGGCAGAGGCCGGTGAGTAGCCTAGATATATCTCCACTTTTTTATCCAGGACGACCCCCGCCTTTATTATAAATGATTCCCAAAGCGTATGATAATCCGGATAGTTAGGCTGCGTTATCAGGACCGCGTTATTGCCTCCCACCGATTGATAATACCGGTTAGGATAGGTTGAAAAATTAAGCGCTATGCCCCCGCCAGCGAATATTTTGAGCTTTTGGCCATTATAAATGTTATAGTAAACCTGTGGCACAAACGAAGCGGTATATTGGGTAACCTTCAATTGCGACTGCTGATAAGTATCATTGAAATTATGTTGATCTTCTGTTAATGAAATTTCAAGGCGCATAAATAATTGCTGGGTATTTTTGTTGGTAAGCAGATCGATACCTCCTGCCACCTTCGGAGAAAAAGTATAATTACCGGGGAAAAATATAATGCCATTAAATGCCATATCATTATAATTGATTCCCACACCGGCAAATACCCTTGTACCGAACTGGCTTTTGTTCACGAATTGCGCCGGATCGCTGCCATTGATGGCTGCAGCTATTCTTAAAAGATCCTGCTCCTTGTATTTTGATTGCGAAAGTAGTCCGGCAAGTTTATCATTACTCACATTGTTCTTTTGTGCAATGCTCTTTAATTGTAATCTATAGCCGTTAACATCATGAACTACTGAATTTGCGTCCACATAAATATGGAAGCTAAGTTCTGTAGCCACCGCATCCCCATGCGACAATGCATAAAATCGTGGTTTTATATCATCATCATATCTGTACAATGATAAATACCGGCCCAATGTTATCGCCTTAAGAAAAACCGTATCTATACGGTAGCTGGTATCAACTACACCACCGGCAATAGTCGGATCTATTTTGTCCAGACTTATTTTAACTGCATGCTGCTCATAATACTCGAGCCCATTAACGGCAAAAGCTTTGCTGTTTTGGGGAGTGTATATCGCTATCGTTCCGGCATTATTTTTAAAAGATATCTGCCTGGGGTTCTTCTCCCATTCCCTATAATCGATATTTCCTTTCAGGGTATCGCCTTTAAGATCGACAACGTATCCGGGTTTATAATTGCTTTGGGCTGTTGAAAAAAACGGCAGTAACATAGCCGCTGTAATAGTGATAAGGGATAGTTTCATATTTTATATTTATATAGGATTGCCGTTTAAATAGCGTTTAAAAGATGTAGTTAAGGCCGATTTGTTTATAACTTGATGACAGTGAGAAATAGATCGTTTCGGTAACCGTAACATTACTTTCCACGGCGCCATAGATCACCAAATGTTTACCGATCTGTATACCAGCCTTCCCGAGCATTGCGTTATCAGAGCCGCTGAACCCGAACGGCTCGGCTTGGGCAATGTTGGCTTCTGTACCATCATGGTTCTGGGTACCAAAATAAGCGTTGGAATAACTGAACTGCCTGAATGCCACGCCCACACCCACGAATGCCTTAAAATTGTCAGTATTGTATACGTTATAGATTATTTGGGGTGATATACAAACTGAAGTGACGGTGAACAATACTTCCGTGGGTTTATAAGGACTCACCTTCAAGGTATAAAGCGATTGGAATTTATTTTGTCCGGCAGATAATTCAAGCCTGAATTGCAGTGCGCGTGTCGCGGGGTTTGCATACAGGGTTAAACCGAATGAAGCCTGCGGGCCCACGGAGGTGTGAGACGTGCCACCGCTTTCGGCATACGGTGATACCGAAGAGGGCGATGTAGTGCAAATACTTATTCCGGCACCTGCGAATAAACTTAACGACCCACCACTATAGTGCGTTTTGTCGAATTCGATTTTGCTTACATGATTAATCCTGCTTACAATATCCAGTACATTGTCCTCATTATATTCCGACCGGGCTATTCTTGTGATTAACGCATCATTCAACTCATTATTTCTCAACGCTACCGCGCTTAGTTGCTTTTGATAAGTCCTCTCAGTATTCGTGCGTGTTAGCCGGTAGATGAGTTCAATCGGCGTATAATCTGGTGCATTTCCTACGTATAAACGTAATTTAATATCATCCCTGTAGGAATACAATGCAACTCTATTTCCCTTTTCTAACACTTTTAAAAATACCGTAGCCACTCTGAAACTGGTGTCACCTGCCGATTCGGCATCAGTTACAACGTTATCAATAGCAACCGGATTGGTGCTAATCTTACCTGAATAGCGCACAAAGGTTTCCAGTTTATCAATGCCAAACGACGAAATATCATTTACACCATATTTAACGCCCTGGCTGTCCAACGCCTTTTTAAATGTTATAGCCTCGGGGTTGGCATCCCATTCCTGGTAGTTGATAAAACCTCTGACGGTATCGCCTTTGACTGTCACTACATACCCTGGCTTATAATTACTTTGGGCAAATACAAAAAAAGGGATCGTTAAGATCAGTGCTGTTAAATAGTAAAGTTTTCTCATGATTTGCAGTTTAGGTTTTTTAAAGTTAACTGGTTAATAGTATAATTCCAAGCAAATTGCACCCGGCAATTTATCAAGTCATTTTTATCTGAACAAGTAATGAACACCAAATTGGGCGCTGTTAACCGACCCCGAAAGAGTCTCGTAATGATCCGTTACTATGGCATAGGGCGAATACCCGATGAACAACTCAACCCCGTTGTTGAATACCGCTCCGGCCTTGCCCGAAAACGATATCCATGAGTTAACCATTTGGGGATAATTTTTTTCTTCTTCGGTGGTGCCGGAATATGGCTCGTCGGCAAACGTATAAGTACTATGGCCGTAATGCGAAAAATTAAACGAGACGCCGGCTCCCAGGAAAAACTTAAATGCATCGGTATCGTATAGGTTATAAATGAGCTGCGGGGTCAGGCTGCCGGTAAATTGATCGAAAGCATGCCGGGCATAAAGCGGTGTCCTGGTTGTGGTTGTATAGCCGGCCGTTTCAAACGACAATTCCAATCTCAGCAATAACCGTTTAACATTGGGGTTTACAAATAAGTCGACGCCCATACCGGCAACAGGTGAATACGACGCATTTCCTGTTGCATTTTCCGCCAGGGCGATATTACCCCTATAGCTTGCCATACTTCGGCTAACGCCAAGCCCGGCAAAATAACGGGTACTTTTAACCGCCGCCGCCCTTGCCTGCTGCGGCGTAAACCTGTTGATCGCATTAACTACTGCCAGGAGTTCGGGTTGATCGTACTCAGTCAGTTCAATTTTTCGCTGAAGTTTATGATCATCCGGCGCATATTTCAGGGCTAACAGGTATAACTGGTTCTGAAACCTTGGCTGGTTAACAATTTGCGTAACTTCAGATGGGTTCAAATAAACCTGGTATATCAATTCTTCCGGTTTTTTATCCGCATGGTCTTTGATGAAAAACCGGGTTTTGATGGCGTCCTTGTAGCTGTAAAGGCTTACGTTCTTACCCGTAGCGGTGCGCAGCAGGAAAAGCTGAGCGATCAATGCGCTTGTGTCCACACCAACTGGTAGTCTTGCAACATCCGTTTGACCCTGGCTTATGCGCAGGCTATAACTTTCGTAATACTCGAGCCCGGTTATGCCAAATGCCAAAACGTTCTCCGGCAAAATTTTTCCGGTTCAGCATTCCCTGCTTTAAGCTTGAATCTCACCTCAGCGGGGTTATTGTCCCATTCGCGGTAGTCGACATAACCTTTAACCGTATCGCCTTTGGGCATTACAATAAAACCCGGCTTATAATTGCTTTGGGCGGAAGATGCTACAGAAAAGCACAATGGCATGAAAACGGAAAGCACTAAATACTTTATCGGTAATTTCATTGTGATACGCTTATGGACAAACGCGAGCCTCTTTTATTTAAATAGATAATTTACGCCGAACTGAAAATAGTTCACGTTATTAACATTTTGGATAACCACGAATTGAACCGCAATATGCCCGCCCAGTTGCGCGCCCGCCTTTGCAACAAAACTTGATGAAGAAGCAGAAGTTTTCTGGTTTATATCCGAATAATGATAAATATCACCGCTCAAACCGGCCCCTGCAAAAAATTTAAAATCCTGGCCATTATACAGATTAAAGATCACTTGAGGCACAAATGATGTTTCGAGTATATTATAGGAAGTGCCGTATTTATAGGTACCATCATTAAGCACTATTTCAAACCTGAATAGCAGCCTGCGTGTATTCGGGTTCGGAAAAAGGGAAATGCCACCCGAAATTGTCGGCAGTGTAATATTCCCCTCGCGCACACCTGAAGGTTCGGAATTAGTGAAAGTTAACCCTACTCCAACAAGCCATTGATAAGGCGGTCTTTTATTCCTTGAATGCTCATACGACACTTTGTCGATATGATTAAGTTTGCTGGCAATTTTCAGCATATTATCTTCCGTGTATTCAAGGGTATGAATATACAGTATGAGTTTATCAGTTGATTCATTTACCCTCAAAGCCACATCATTAAGCTGCCTTTGAAAAGTATTCTCCGTAATCGTTCTGGACCGACGATCGAGATCCGCTACGTTTTCGTAATCACGGTTCAAATAAGTCTGAAATATTAGTTCTTTTGGTGTAAAATTTGGACTTTCTCCTATATAATACCGCGACTTTATCTTATCAGTGTAAGAATACAATGCCACCTTGCTGCCCTGTTGGAGCACTCTTAGAAAAACAGTAGCGGTCCTGAAAGTTGTGTCCTTTAAATATTCAAGTTTATTAGGATCAACTTCGGCATTGCTTATTCGTACGGTAAAACTTTTGTATTCATCCACTCCATCGATGTTGAAAAAGCCGATTTCATTGGCGCCGTAAAGAAATCTTCGGCCATCTGATGTTTTTCTAAATTTTATGGTATCCGGGTTCCTATCCCATTCCTGGTAATCGATAAAGCCCTTTATGGTGTCGCCTTTCAGATCAATCACATAGCCGGGTTTGTAGTTGCTTTGAGCCGAGACACCTAACGGTAACAACAGCGCGAGGTAGAAGAGTGTACGAAAAGGTTTCATTGTAACAGGTTTATCAGCCCAAGATATTGGTTTTTTTAATTTATTGCAAACCAATTCAGACTAATCATAAATAACATTTTGATAGTCAACCTATATAATATCCGCGTACTTTTACAATATGCACAACGAACAACACTTAAAAAGCTCGGACACGATAAAGGATATCGTGATCGGCATGTCCGACGGCTTAACCGTTCCTTTTGCGCTCGCTGCGGGCTTAAGCGGGGCCAACGCCCACTCAACCATTGTAGTTACCGCGGGTATCGCCGAAATAGTTGCAGGCTCGATAGCCATGGGCCTCGGGGGATTTTTAGCCGGCAAAACCGAGTCGGACCACTACGCTTCCGAGCTGCAGCGCGAATACGATGAGGTTGAGCGTGTACCTGAGCAGGAGAAAATGGAGGTAAAAGAAGTTTTCGCCGGTTTTGGCCTGTCGGCAAAACTACAGGACGAGGTTGCCGATGAAATGGCAAAAGATAAAGATAAGTGGGTAGATTTTATGATGCGTTATGAATTGGGACTCGAAAAGCCGGAAGAAAACCGGGCAAGGCAAAGCGCCATCACCATTGGTTTATCCTATATCGTTGGCGGTATAATTCCGCTGTCTCCGTATTTTTTTATTGATGACTCGCAGCGCGCATTATACTATTCGTGCGCAATTACGTTGGTGTGCCTTTTTGTATTCGGCTATTTCAAGAGCAAAGTAACCGGCCAGCCTGTTATTTCAGGCGCGTTTAAGGTACTCATCATAGGCGCCCTGGCGGCAGCCGCAGCCTTTGGAATGGCGAAGCTGATCAGTGGGGGGTAGAGGATTTCACCGATTTATATGTGATTACACAGATTCTTATCGTAGCATCGGTGTAATCATCGCAATAATCGGTGCAATCAAAACTTAATAAATTTATCCATCTGCTCATCGGTAAAACGGACGGTATCTTCTTTAAAAAGATTATGATTTGCCTCAAATTCGCTTCTGATATTAGCGATATGAAGTTTCATTGGCATCACGTGCAGGTTTAAGTAATGGCAAACGCCCGTAAAATGGTCGATACCCCGGATGTTGCCGTACTTGCCTGATGAAACGCCCACGAGTGCCGCTTTCTTTTCGTAAAAACTCTCCGGGTACGAACAGGCATCGATAAAGGTTTTTAACACGCCCGGAAAGCTGCCGTTATATTCGGGTATGATGAAAATAAACTTGTCTGTCTTAGTCACGAGTTCCTGTATAGGCTCGAATGCCGCGCTTCTTTTTCCGTACAGATCAGTTTCTATCAGGTTCGGCGGCAATTGCGACAGCGATAACAAACCTGCCTCAACGCCCTTTTCGCCCAAACGGTTTTGATAATATTTCGCCACTTTGAGTGTCGAACTTCCCGGGCGGTTGGTGGATGATATGATGGTGATCATTTTATTGAGTGAATGGGTGAATAGTGAATGGTGAATGAGTGATTTGGCGGATGTTAAAACATTTATTCACTTATTCACCATTCACCATTCACTAACTGTTTTTGTTTGTAAGTTAACACAAGCTGTGGATTTCTGAATAGTATAAATATGTATCTTTAGCAGCGGTAAAAATACGAGTTCGGGAAGAAAACTCTTACTTTCATTTTCCGCCGGTAAATAGCCGGTCCTGTACTAAAAATTGGAGATATAGAATGAGTAAAATTATTGCTTTGGCCAACCAGAAGGGCGGCGTGGGAAAAACTACATCATCAATAAACCTGGCCGCGAGTTTGGCGGTACTGGAGTATAAAACACTATTGGTTGATGCCGACCCGCAGGCTAATTCAACATCAGGCATAGGTTACGATCCGCGCACCATTAAGAACAGCATTTACGAATGCGTGATCAATGATGTGGACCCGCACGATGCGATTCAAAAGACCGAAACACCTAATCTCGACCTGCTTCCCGCTCATATCGACCTGGTAGGCGCCGAGATCGAAATGATCAACCTGGCCAACCGCGAATATAAGATGAAGGCCGTGCTGGATACCGTTCGGGAGGAATACGACTTTATCATCATCGATTGCTCGCCATCGCTTGGCCTCATCACCATTAATGCCCTTACCGCCGCCGATTCGGTGATCATACCGGTACAATGCGAATATTTTGCGCTGGAAGGCCTGGGCAAATTGCTGAACACGATAAAAATTGTGCAGACACGCCTGAACCCCGACCTGGAGATAGAAGGCATACTGCTGACCATGTATGATGTGCGGCTCCGCCTGTCGAACCAGGTAGTTGAAGAGGTGCGCAATCATTTTGAGGACATGGTATTTGATACAATTATTCAGCGCAATACACGTTTAAGCGAAGCACCCAGTTTCGGAATGTCGGTTATTATGCACGATGCCGGCTGTAAAGGCGCCATCAATTACCTGAACCTGGCGCGCGAAATTGTGCGGAAGAACGGCCTGTTAAAGAACGAAACTGTAGAGACAACAGAAACAATAGAATAATGAGTGCAGAAAAAAGAAATGCGTTGGGGAGAGGATTAAGCGCCCTTTTAAATGATTCTGTAAGCGTACTGCCAAATAAAAATGATTTTGGAACGGGCCCCGAGATTGATTCGATGGGTGCTGTCAACGAGATAAAGATAACCGAGATAGAAGTTAACCCTTTCCAGCCGAGAAGTGATTTTGATGCACAATCGTTGCAGGAACTGGCCGATTCTATCAAATTACAGGGCCTGATACAACCCATCACTTTAAGGCGGGTGACCGCTCACCGTTACCAACTGATCTCGGGCGAACGCCGCCTGCGCGCGTCAAAACTGGCGGGACTTACGCATATACCCGCTTATGTGCGCACGGCAAATGACCAGCAGATGCTGGAAATGGCGCTGATCGAAAATATCCAGCGCGAAAACCTGAACGCCATTGAAGTTGCGCTGAGTTTTCAGCGCATGATCGATGAGTGCAGCCTGAAACAGGAAGAACTGGGCGAACGTGTGAGCAAAAACCGCTCGACGGTTACCAATTACCTGCGCTTGCTAAAATTGCCGCCCGCTATACAGGCTTCCATCCGCGACGGGCAGATCAGCATGGGGCACGCCAAGGCGCTGATCACCATAGACGATTCATCCAAGCAATTGCACCTGCACAGGCAGATCATCAAAGACGAGCTTTCGGTGCGCAGGGTGGAAGAACTGGTGCGTGCTTTGCAAAGGGCGCCGCAAAAAAAGGAAGGCAAACAACCCGAACCGCTATCATTCCAGGTACAAAAGATACAGGACGACCTGGCATCCAAATTCAGTACACAGGTTAAACTTAAATTAAACAGCCAGGGTAAGGGCTCCATTGAGATACCGTTCCTTTCGGAAGACGATCTCAACCGCATCCTTGAAATGCTGGATTGGTAAATGATGTACAAATGTTTGTTCCTGAGTTGGATAGCTATCTGCTTAGTTTTTGCCGCCAGCGCGCAAAAACCGGATACTACCGCCCATGCCAAGACCCGGTCTGACAGTGTGGCTGCGAAGCATGACTCGGCCACATCCAAAAAATACTATCCAAAGATCACTAAGGAGAAAGCCTATCACCCGGATAGCTTGCATAATCCGCATACCGCGGTGATGCATTCATTGATAATACCCGGCTGGGGCCAGTTGTATAATCATCAGTGGTGGAAGGTGCCCATCATTTATGCAGGTTTGGGTCTTTTGGGAGACGCGATCGTATTCAACCAGCAAAATTATAAGCTGTTCCTCAAAGAGGATATCTTACGTCAACACGGCGTAGTAAATGGGCGGAATCAAGACCTGGCCGCAATATCCGACGGGGATATCGATAATGCCACTAACCTTTACCGCCGCAACCGCGACCTGTGCATATTGGGCATGCTGGGCGGCTGGGGCATACAAATGATAGATGCCTATATCGACGCTAAGTTCAAGCATAGTTATACCATGGATAATAACCTGTCTTTTAAGATCAGGCCCGGTGTTATCAACCAGTCTTCGTACGCTTTTAGTAGTACGGCTACTTATATTCCGGCCGTAACTATAACTTTCATGCTCAAATAAAAAAATAGAATACCCGTTATAATGGGTAAATGATGCCCAAACGCCTAATCCTAAACTGGCTTATCTTATGTGTTGCTTCTCTCGCTAACGCGCAAAAGCCTGATAATATAGCCCATATCAAAACACGGACGGATAGCCTGGCGACGAAACGCGACTCGGCCACATCCAAAAAATACTATCCAAAGATCACTAAGGAGAAAGTCTATCATCCGGATAGCCTGCATAACCCGCATACCGCCGTCATGCACTCATTGATAATACCCGGCTGGGGCCAACTGTATAACCATCAGTGGTGGAAAGTGCCTATCATCTATGCCGGCCTTGGCCTTTTAGGCGATGTCATTATGTATAATCAGCAACAATATAAGATATTTCTCAAGGAAGACATTTTGCGCGAACACGGCGTTGTAACCGGGCGTAATCCGGAGCTGGCACTGATAACTGATCCTGACATTGATACCTTCACCAACGTCTTTCGGCGCGACCGCGATTTGGGCATTTTAGGCATGCTCGGCGGCAGGGGGGATACAAATGATAGATGCCTATATCGACGCTAAGTTCAAGCACAGTTATACTATGGATAATAACTTGTCTTTTAAGATCCGGCCGTCGGTTATCAACCAATCTTCGTACGCTTTTAGTAATACGGCTACTTATATTCCGGCTATTACCGTTACCTTTACGCTCAAATAAAAAAATACACAAAAATTGCTGATCGTTGTTAAAGTAGACGAAGCGAATTTTATCTATACCTTAGCGATTACAAAAGAAATTATAACGAATGAATATAGCATTACTGGGCTACGGGAAGATGGGCCGGATCATTGAAAAGATAGCCAACGACCGCAAGCACGACGTGATATTAAAAATTGACTTCTACAACCAGCAGGATCTTACCGTCGAAAACCTGAGGAAAGCCGACGTAGCGATCGAATTCAGCACGCCCGGCTCCGTTCTCAGCAATATCATGCATTGTTTTGATGCGGGCGTGCCGGTAATAGTAGGCACCACGGGCTGGTACGAGAATCTGCCCGAAATCAAACGGCAGTGCCTGCAAGGCGATCACACCATGCTGTACGCGTCAAATTTCAGTGTCGGCGTTAATATTTTCTTCCATCTTAATAAGATGCTTGCCCGGCTCATGAACAATTACCCCTACTATGACGTGCAGGTGGAAGAAATACATCATACCCAAAAAATCGACTCGCCGAGCGGTACCGCCATCACCATAGCCGAAGGAATTATTGAAAACCTCGATTCAAAAAAAGAATGGGTAAATATCCTGAGTTCGGAAGGTGACGACGCAGCCAGCGACAGCATAAAAAATGACCAGCTGCTCATTGAATCGTTTCGCATCGAAAATGTGCCCGGCACCCATACCGTAATATATGATTCGGAGGTGGATATGATCGAATTAAAGCACACCGCGCACAACCGCAATGGATTCGCGCTGGGCGCCGTACTTGCCGCTGAGTGGATACAGCGCAAAAAGGGCTTCTTTTCAGTGGAAGAGATGTTCGATTTTGGAATTTAGCATTAATGCTGCTTTTTAGATAAATTTGCACAAAACTTTAAATATGCGTACAGTACATCCGCAATATATAAAAGATACTGCCGGTAAAAATTTGGTTATACTTCCGCAAAACGAGTTCGATGATCTTATGGAAGAGCTGGAAGAACTGGAAGATATCCGCCTGCATGACGAAGACAAAAAGAATGATACCGGCGAACGTATACCTATGGAAGACGCGTTTAAAATTGTTGAGGCCAAGCGCGATAACAATACCTAAATGGCTGTTTATTCCTTAAGCTTTAGTAAACAGGCTCTGAAAGAACTGGAGAAAATTAATGATCCATTTTACTCCAACATCAAAAATGCTATTGTTAAACTCACCGACGACCCTCGTCCTCAAGGCTGCAAAAATTGAAAGGCAGCGATGGTTACAGGATCAGGGTTGGAAACTATCGCGTTATTTATGATATATTTGACGCTCTGCTTACAGTGGACATTATTACTCTTGCACATCGAAAAGACATTTATGATTAGAGTCTTTCAACATAAACTTTATAAATATTAGCATTGTGAACATCGCCGAATTCTTTATTGCATTTATCCTGCTCATTATTCTGCCATATGCGGGCCTCTGGAAATTATTTGAAAAAGCGGGTACGCCCGGCTGGAATGCAATCATCCCGATCTGGAATTTTTACCTCAGGACTAAATTAACAGGGAAAGCCGCCTGGTGGGTGCTATTTTACTTAATTCCGGGTTTGGGAATTTTAGCGTGGCTGGGAATAACTATCGACTTCCTTAAATCATTTGGGAAATTTTCATTCAGGCAACAGGCCGCGGGAGTTTTATTCCCCTTCGTCTATTGGATAAAATGGGGGGATGATAAAGAAACTAAATATATTGGTCCTTCGGCGAGCCCGGAATTCAAAGAAAAACATAAAAAATCCCTGAAGAAATCCACCGCACGCGAATGGACCGAAGCCATCATTTTCGCTGTGATCGCGGCTACACTGATACGTACTTTCTTCATCGAAGCTTATACCATTCCGACGCCATCCATGGAACGTTCGCTGCTGGTGGGCGACTTCCTTTTCGTCAGTAAAGTAAACTATGGCCCGCGCTTACCCGAAACACCGATTTCGTTTCCCTTCGCGCACAATACCATGCCGCTTATTGGCACCAAATCGTACTCCGATCTGATCAAATTACCTTATTACCGTCTGCCTGGCTTTAGCGATATTAAAAAAGGCGATGTGGTAGTATTTAATTATCCAATGGATGCCGATTCACCATTATACCGCCCCGTTGATAAATGCGAAAATTACATCAAACGCTGCCAGGGAACCCCGGGCGATACGCTGAGCGTTGTACAGGGCCAGGTATATGTAAATGGCAAAGCCGCACCCAACCCCAAAGGCGAACAGGTGGATTATGCTGTGACGACAAATGGCATGCCGCTGAACCCCGAGATCATGCAGGACCTTGATATATCGGATTACGGCAACGGCGCCATGACAATGACCAAAGACGCTGCCGCTACGTTAAAAGGCTATACCAACATAAAATCGATCATTCCGAATATTAAAAATGGAAAAGGCGATGATCCCTCGGGCCCGGTGTTCCCATCAAATCCAAATTACCCTGCTTACCGGCAATTGCCTTATAAGCTGCCCGATTACAAATGGAACGAGGACAATTTTGGTCCGGTGATCATTCCCAAAAGAGGCTGGACGGTAAAGTTGGATAGCTTGACTTTCCCGATATACGCACGTGCGATAGCGGTATATGAAAGCAACAAACTTGAGATCAAGGGCACCGACATTTACATCAACGGCCAAAAAACGGATAGCTATACCTTTAAGATGAACTACTACTTTATGATGGGCGATAACCGCCACGACTCGGCCGACAGCCGGTTCTGGGGTTTTGTGCCCGAGGATCATATCGTAGGCAAAGCCTTATTCGTATGGATGAGCTGGGACGACGCCGCCGATTTCATCCACAAGATCCGCTGGAGCAGGTTGTTTCATGGAGTAGATTGAAAATCCGCTTTTGTCATTCTGAGCGATAGCGAAGAATCTAATTACGTATCATTAGTTGAGTACATCCTATGAAAGTAATCCTCAATAGATGCTTCACCATGTTCAGCATGACAAAGGGGTGATCCCAAACTTCACAGCCAACCCGTTCAAATCCTTTACTACGGCATCCACCAACGGTATGCCATTTGCTTTTCTATCTCCTTCGGCTAATGTTTCCGGCTCACCGGGAATAATTACCTTTTGATCGGGATCGATAGTTTTGGACGATTTAAACCGTTCGATCCAATTATCCATGTGCGCCTTAAACTCTTCGGCAGGCCTGAAACCGTCGACACGCATCGCGCCGAGGAAATGCCCTATCCCCAGCCCTACAGGGTCAGTCGGGGGCTCTAAAAATGAAACGAATGGCGGCACCCAGGGGCCATAGTTCGCACCTGAAAGCACCGCTGAAAGAATATCGACCGTGGCGCTCAAGCCAAACCCCTTATGGCTGCCATGTTCAGGGTCGCTGCCTAAAGGCAACAATGCTCCGCCGGCTTTGAGCGCGTGCGGATCGGTTACGGGGTTACCTTGCTTATCCTGTATCCAGCCTTCGGGCACTTGTTTGCCCGCCCGTTGCGCGATCTCCAATTTACCGTTAGCGGCCGCCGAAGTCGCCATATCGACAACAACGGGCGGGTATTTTCCTGCCGGGAAGGCGTAGCACATCGGGTTAGTGCCCAATAATCGTTCACTGGAATATGTAGGCGAAACCAGCGGGCTGGCGTTGGTCATGGCAAACCCGATCATGTCCTTTTCAACCGCCATCAGCGCGTGATAGCCCGCTATACCGAAATGGTTGGAATTGCGAACCGATACCCATCCCGAGCCGTATTTTTGAGCTTTTTCGATGGCTACCTTCATGGCAAATGGCGCCACAACCAAACCGAGGCCGGCATCACCGTCTACCGTGGCCGTAGTAGCCGTCTCATGAACGACCCTGATATTCGGCGAGGTATTGATCCGTTTCTTTTCCCATAACCTCACGTAGCCCGTAAGCCGTGCCACGCCGTGCGAGTCGATACCCCGCAAATCCGATTTGATCAATACGTCGGAAGCTAATTGCGCGTGCTCACGGCTACAGCCCATCGCCAGGAAAATATTTTCGGTAAAAGTTCGTAAAGCGGGTACGGATACAAGCATCCCGGCAAATATATCTATTTGGAAATTGTCTATATTTAAAAAACTTAAAGCCCGTCTTATGTCACTCAGTCTCAAAATCAGCTGCCTGCTTATCGGTGTTGTTGCCACAGTTGATATAACATTTGCCCAAAAACCCCGCGCACGCGACATCGGCATTCCCTTTGAAGGCACAACGGGTAAATGGAACGCCATTACCGATGTTCCGGGGGTAGAGGTAGGCTACAGCACCATCATCAGCGGGTCGGGAAAAGATCATATCGGCAAAGGCCCTGTAAGGACAGGCGTTACGGCGGTATTTCCCAACGGGAAGGTAAACCACCATCCCGTTTTCGCCAACTGGTACACGCTCAACGGCAATGGCGAGATGACCGGCACCACCTGGTTAACGGAGTCAGGATTCCTGGAAACACCATTTATGATCACCAACACCAACAGTGTGGGCACCGTTCGCGATGCGGTATTAAAATGGTTTGTTGACCGAAATTGGTACCATGAGGATTTTTGGTACACTTACCCCGTAGTTGCCGAAACTTACGACGGTTTTCTGAACGATATCTATGGATTCCATGTAAAAGAAAGCAATGCCTACGAGGCGTTGGACTCGGCAAAATCGGGCCCGATCAAGGAAGGCAATGTCGGCGGCGGCACCGGGATGATGTGCCTGGGCTTCAAAGGCGGAACGGGCACGGCCTCGCGCGTATTTACCATTAACGGGAAAAGTTATACACTCGGTGTGCTGGTTCAATCCAATTTCGGACGGAAAAAGAATCTAACGATAGCCGGTGTGCCGGTTGGCCTGGAATTGAAGGATACGCTGAACTCTAAATTCGTGTTGCCGCCCCAATACAAAAAGCCTGAAGGGCAGGGGTCTATCATTGTGGTGGTGGCAACTGATGCGCCATTATTACCGCATCAGTTAAAACGCATAGCCGAACGGGTAGCCCTCGGCGTCGGCATTGTGGGCGGACGGGGTGAGAATAGTTCGGGGGATATTTTCCTGGCTTTTTCAACGGCCAATCCTGATGCCTTTAACCGCAAGGATAATGTAAAGGTGGAAATGATAGCCAACGACCAATGCAATCCGCTATATGAAGCTACGGTACAATCGGTAGAAGAGGCTATTATCAACGCCATGGTAGCGGCGGATACGATGGAAGGAATCAACGGCAATACTTCCTATGCCCTGCCGCATGACGCCGTGATGAGAGTGTTGAAGAAGTATGGGAGGGCGAAGTAGTTATTGCAACGTGATCTTGCGCACCTTCAAACCATCGGCGATATAAATATTGCCCGAATTATCTAACACCAGGGCCTGCGGACTGAATAATTGTGAACTAAGCCCCGGGCCATCTTTGAACCCCTGGCTGCCATCTCCTGCAATTGTGCTCACCATCCCATCTGGTGTTATCATCCGAATTGTGTAATTCCCAGCATCGCTCACATAAATATTACCGGCAGCATCAACGGCTACGCCGGTAATATTTTTAAAAGAAGCCGATAAAGCCGGGCCGTCGGTATTACCCCGTAATCCGTTTCCTGCTATTGTATTTACGTATCCGCCGTAAGTTATCATACGTACCTTACTTGTACCCTGATCTGCTACATATATATTCCCCAGATGGTCAAGACACAATGCCGTTGGATAAGAAAAAGATGCCGACGGTGCTAAACCATCGATTGAACTGTTCTGTGAATTACCGGCCAAAATTTCAAGTGCACCCTCCGGGGTTATTTTTGTTATCACGTTGTTTCCGCAGCTAAATATGTTTCCTGCTGCATCTGTTACAATGTCTTTATAATTTGCTTGAACTACAGCGCTTCCTTGAACGGTTGAGACTATAGCGTCAGGTGTTACTTTTCTTATGCTTTCCATTTCTGCCACATATATATTTCCCGAAGCATCAGCAAAAAGCCCCAGGGGACTGTCGAATGAGGCCTGCGTTCCGGTGCCGTCACGGTGCCGTGCTGTATTGTCTCCGGCAAAAGTTCTCACAGTACCATCTGGTAAGATTTTGCGCAGGAAAGAAACATCTGTCACAAATAGATTTCCCGATGGATCTATTGCAATACCCCACAACCCAGTAAAGGAAGCGCCGGCACCCTGGCTGTCAGTAAAACCTATTAGCCCGCTGCCAGCAACTGTAGACAGTGTCGTTGTGAACACATAATAAAAAGCTGGCCCAATAACGGTTTCACCATTATTCACTGACACTGTTACATTACCTGAACCAGCACCCAAAGGCACAGTAACAGTCAGCCGTGTTGTAGTCGCTGCGGTGACAGTTGCAGCTTTTCCATTAAAAAATACTTTGTCGTTTGTTTTTGTGGCATCAAAGCCGGTACCGGTGATGACCACACTGGTATTGTAAGGGCCTGAAGTGACATTTAAAGAGGAGATAGTAACCTGCGTTGTTTGAGGTTTTGTATCAGAGCCTTTTTTGGAACAGCTTACTAATATTAAAGCCAGACTTAAAATTGCAATGATTTTAATTGATGATAAAAATTTCATGGTTTAGGTGTCAACATTCTTACACCAAATATACGCAAAAAAACATATTTAATAATTGAGCCTTATTCGGCTATCACCGTAAACTTAAACTCCAGCGGCTCAAAATGGCGGACGAGCTCATTGATAAATTCCTGCCCCCATTTCACATAAAAAAGACCAAAATTCTCGGTTCGTTCCTGAAGGCTTTCTTTAGGGAATAGTTCGGCCTTGATATGGTCCACCTGCTCCAGGCGGGTTTGGTAGTTGAGTTTCTCCGCTTTGATCAGTTTCTTTTCGAGGTTGCCGATGGCATGCTCCAGCCTCGCCTCAACCGCGCCGGCAGATTTTACAAGCGTGGGATCGACCTTTGCGGAACGCTGTTTTATGGACTCAAACAGTTGCTTAAAGGCCATCGTTTCTTCCCCGAGCGATAGCTGGTGTTCGCTATGTTTTTTGATCCAGTTGTTTTTGATGGTATCGGTGTTTTGGAAGAGATCGGCAACGTTAAGCCCCATCCGTTCGATCTTCGAAGCTATTCTTTTCGGAACAACTAAACCTGAATTACGCAGGATCAGGATCGGAAAGTCAACTTTATAATGCTCAAAGTTGGATTTTAACTCCAGCCAGTAAACCACCTCGGCGCCACCGCCAACGTAGGCAATGTTGGGCAGGATATATTCCTGGTAAAGCGGCCGCATCACTACGTTCGGGCTGAAACGCTCAGGATAGTTTTTGATCTCGCTAATCAATTCTTTCTTGGAGAAGGCGATCTCAGTATTCAATACTTTATATTGATCACTTTCAAAAACAATACGTTCACGCAGGCCGTCACCCAGGTAAAAGAAATTGATCTCGCGCGGATTTACCTGCACATGCACGCCCAGCTTCTCAAGCTGCTCATTGGTAGCCGAAATATTTTTGAAGCTATTTTCCTCGATAATATCCTGCCGGATAATGTGCGCGAATTGCTGTTTCAGCCGGTGGTCGTCGGCATCGATAATAACCAGGCCATATTCACCGAATAGCGCGTTGACCAGGTAGCGTGTCGCGTCAGCCAGTTTATCAAAGCCTGCATAAGCCTTTTCGACAATTTCCGCCAGTTCACCACCATGATGCTCAAGTCCCAACACACCTTTATATTGATTCAACGCCTGGCGCATGGTATCCGGATTGATGCGCCCGGTAGCGCCCGAAGCTTCGTACCACCAATGCACTTTTTTTCCGCCGATATTGGTATAGTTGATCTCGGCAAAATCATGATCTTCCGAGGCCATCCAGTAAACGGGCACAAAGTTCTTATCGGGAAATTGCTCCTTTAGCTGCCTGGCCAGCTTGATAGCCGTGACGATCTTATAGATAAAATATAAGGGCCCGGCGAAGATATTCAGCTGGTGGCCGGTGGTTATGGTGTAAGTGTTGGTTTCCTTTAGTAAGGTAATGTTATCGTTTACGAGTTGTGAGTTGTGAGTTGTGAGTTGTGAGTATTGTTTGTCCAGGATTTCCGCCAGTACCTTCCTGTCAGCGGTTACCTTTCGGTTCGCGATAACGTTTTTAAATCCTTCGATATCAGGTCGCTGGTTGTAAAAAGGTCTTAATTCGGCCTTATCCTCGAGATAATCAATAACAGTTTGCGAGAAAAAACCGGTGTCTTTATAGCTTATACAGGAAGAGTCCATGTGCTGATTTCGGATATCGAATGTTTAATTTCGAATTTATTAATCCCGAAATTAGATTTTATAATCCGAAAACAAATAGTCGCCGCCTTATTTTACAATTTGTCCATAAAGATCGAAGTCCTCGGCGCTGTCGATCTTTACGTTCACGAAGCTGCCGACGGTAGCATAGTGTTTGCTGGCATCGATCAAAACTTCATTATCCACTTCGGGTGAATCATATTGCGTACGGCCAACAAAGTAATTTCCGTCCTTCTTATCGATCAGCACTTTATAGGTATTGCCGATCTTTTCCTGGTTCTTTTCAAACGAAATGCCCTGCTGTATCTCCATAATGGCATCGGCGCGTTCCTGTTTTACGGCATCAGGAACATCGTCAACCAAATTGTAAGCGCTCGTTTTTTCTTCGTGCGAATAAGTGAAACAGCCCAGGCGGTCAAATCGTGTTTCTTCCACCCATAGCTGCATTTCTTCAAAATCCTGCTCCGTTTCGCCGGGATAACCGGTGATAAGCGTGGTACGCATGGCAATCCCCGGCACTTTATCGCGTATCTGGTTCACCAGGTCGATGGTTTTTTGCTTGGTAATGCCGCGGCGCATCGACTTCAGCATATTGTCAGTAATGTGCTGCAAAGGCATATCGAGGTATTTGCAGATATTGTCGCGCTCGTTCATCGCATCCAGTATCTCCATCGGGAAACCGGAAGGATAAGCGTATTGCAGGCGAATCCATTCGATACCGTTCACATCAGATAAACGGCGCAGCAGATCATCCAAATTACGTTTCCCATAAATATCCAGGCCGTAATACGTCAGGTCCTGGGCGATGAGTATCAATTCTTTAGTGCCGTTTTTAGCGAGCTTCTTTGCTTCGTTCACCAACTCATCCACGGGCGTGCTCACGTGCTTGCCGCGCATCAGCGGGATGGCACAAAATGAACACGGACGGTTGCAGCCTTCAGCGATCTTAAAATAAGCGAAATGGGATGGAGTAGTCAGTAAGCGCTCACCGATCAGTTCATGTTTGTAGTTAGCTCCTACAGAATGCAACAGGTTTTGCAGGTCGTTGGTACCGAACCACGAATCAACATTGGTAATTTCGGCTTCCAGCTCGGGTTTATAACGCTCAGAAAGGCACCCGGTAACGATCACCTTACCCACCTTGCCCTGTTCCTTCAGTTCGCTGTATTGCAGGATGGTATCGATAGATTCCTGCTTGGCATTGTCGATAAAACCACAGGTATTGATAACGATGATATCATCTTTTCCCGCCTCTGCTTCGTGGACAACGTCAAACTGGTTGCCTTTGAGCTGGCCCATGAGGATCTCGGAGTCGTAGATGTTTTTTGAACATCCGAGCGTCACTACATTTATTCTTGGGTGTGATTCCACCGATTTTTTTCTATTTGATTTCACCGATTCCTTTTTCTTATGATTCCACCGATTTTGTTATACCGATAGTCTCTTTACTTCGCAACTTGGATTACCAAAATTAATCAGTAAACCTGTTTTGACTTTGCTTGCTTTTAAATACGACAATAATTGATTTTGGAAAAGCCTGGGAATCATTCCTGTCACCGATTTTAACTCAACAATTACCTGTCCTTCAATAAACAAATCACACCTGAATTTTCCTACCGGCTTGTTATCAAAGAACACATTAAATTCCTTTTCAGCCACGAAACTTAAATACTCGCTAGCCAATTGATGCTGTAAAGCTTTAGAATATATTTTTTCATTAAATCCAGGCCCCAACGAACTATGAACTTTAAAACAGCAACCGATAATTTTCTCGGTTAACGCATCATGTTCAAAGTTTCCCATATCAAATCGGTGAAATCAACATCAAAAATCGGTGGAATCACTGTTTAAATAAGCTGTCCACAAATGCTTTTCGATCAAACAACTGCAAATGATCCATCCCCTCACCAACACCGATGTACTTCACCGGTATGCGGAACTGGTCGGATATACCGATCACCACGCCGCCTTTGGCCGTGCCGTCGAGTTTAGTTAAGGCTAAAGCGTTAACCGCCGTAGCTTCGGTAAACTGCTTACATTGTTCAATAGCATTCTGACCCGTCGAGGCGTCCAGCACCAGCAATATTTCATGCGGCGCACCCGGAACTACCTTTTCCATCACATTTTTGATCTTGGTCAGCTCGTTCATCAGGCCCACCTTATTATGTAAACGTCCCGCTGTATCTATAATTGCAACATCATCCCCATTCGAAACCGCCGAACGCAAGGTATCAAAAGCAACAGATGCCGGGTCCGAGCCCATCGCCTGCGCGACAACCCTTACGCCTACCCTGTCACCCCACAATTGTATCTGGTCCACAGCTGCCGCGCGGAACGTATCCGCCGCGCCGATCACCACCTGGCTGCCTGCTTGTTTTAACTTGTGAGCCAGTTTGCCGATGGTGGTTGTTTTACCTACGCCGTTCACGCCCACCACCATGATCACATAAGGCTTCTGCGTGCCGTATTCGAAATTGGTAAAATCGTTGCTGTTGTTTTCGGCAAGTAAATGCTGTATCTCGTCGCGGAGCAGCGTGTTCAACTCCGAGGTATTCACATATTTGTCACGCGCAACACGGTCCTGTATGCGCTTAATGATCTTCAAAGTGGTACTTACGCCCACGTCCGAAGTTACCAGCACTTCCTCCAGGTCATCCAGTACATCATCGTCAACGGTCGACCGGCCGGCGACAACCTTGGTGATCTTGGCAAAAAAGTTGTCCTTGGTCTTTTCCAGCCCGGTATCCAGCGCCTGCTGTTCCTGCGGCGTGGCTTCTTTCTTCTTAAAAAAATCGAATAATCCCATTTTTCTAATGTGCAGATGTGTGAATGTGCAAATATGCAGATTAACCTCACCTAAATCCTCTCCAAAGGACAGGACTTTTTATTTGGTTTTCATTTGAAGTCCTCGTTTAGCCCCCTCTCCTTTGGAGAGGGTCGGGGTGAGGCTTAACAAAAAAAGCCCTCTCGCATTCACAAGACGGCTTTTATGTTTTTATCAAGGTCAATTACTGACCTTTTGCGGCATTGATCGCATCTTTGATGTGATCGTTATGCACTATAGCTTCTTTGAATGAGTAAGCACCGGTCTTTGGCGATTTCACCATGGTGATCACTTTTGAATATTCTTTGCCTTTGCCTGTCTTCAGTGTTGCAATTGATTTCTTTGCCATCGCTTTTTAATTATTGATTTACTGAATTATTGAATTATTGATTTGATTAACTCAATCAACCATTCAACTCAATCAACTTATTACTTAATTTCTTTATGAACGGTCACTTTTCTCAAAACCGGGTTGAATTTCTTCAGTTCCAGTCTTTCGGTCGTATTTTTCTTGTTCTTGGTAGTGATATAACGAGACATGCCCGGCTGACCGCTATCTTTATGCTCGGTGCACTCTAAAATTACCTGAACCCTGTTGCCTTTCTTAGCCATCTTTTTATGTGTTATGAGTGATGAGTTCTGAGTTGTGAGTTTTTACTCATTACTCAAAACTGAAAACTCGCTACTCTATTAAATATACCCTTTTTTAACGTATTTATTGATGCAGGCGGTAATACCATTCTTGCTGATGGTTTTCACGGCCGAAGTAGATACTTTCAAAGTGATCCACTTATCTTCCTCAGGAATATAAAACTTCTTCAGCTTTAAATTAGGGTAGAACTTCCGTTTGGTCTTAACGTTCGAGTTAGAAACGTTGAAACCATTCATGGCGCCTTTTCCTGTTAAATCACAAACTCTTGACATGACAAATATGATTAATGCTCTTCCTTTTCTTAAAAGAGTTTGCAAATATCAGGATTTTAAGTCAATTATTCAACAGTGATTTTAAAAATATTTTTGAGGGGGTTTTGGGTATGGCGCCGGGCGGTTGAGGGGAAGTGCAAACGGATTTAAAATTCCCCTCCCTGGAGGGGGCGCGTAAGGCAGTGAAGTGGCAGGGGTGGGTTTCGAAGTCATGCTTATAGTTTGATGCAGAGTTTATTGGGGCAGCAGAATTTTCCTGCAAACTGCCAACTTATTACTGCCAACTGAATTTGGGCGTTGCCTGCGGCCCGGGTTTTCCGCTCATACTGCACCGGCCTTAGCCACAATGCCGGTATCCGCTTCACCCCCTAACGCATTGTCTGAACTAAGATTTATAGGATTAGCAGATGATAGGATGTAGCGTAGCGGCGATAAAATCCTACAATCCTTAAATCATATGAATCCTAGTTCAAACAAAAAGGCGTTAATAGTAGGTGATTTTGCGCATCACAACAGGCTGAGGTATTTCCTGCCTCGGCGGACCATAATCCTTTACCTCACCCACCCTTCTTAACCAGTTGCCTTTTGAATCGAAAGAAGTATAACGATAAGTGGCTTTAGTTGTCGGCTTTTTGTCGTCGCCGGAAAAATATTCCTCTTCTATTAATAAATGCTTTTCATCATACTTGTACGTTTTGCGCCACTCATGTTCCTGATCACGATAGTGATTGTCCTCTACCCTATTTCCTGTCGCGTCATATTTATAAAAAACCCTGTCTTTCTTTGGCACATAAAGATGTTTCTTCCGCAATTGTGCTCCTGTATGTACAGTCAAATCGTTTGTATTACAGCTCATTTCAACTATCCGGCCATTCATATCATATTTATACAAATACTCATATAAATGCAACGTATCTACGTTATTCTTTTCTGTTACCGAGATTTTCCTTCCGGTATTATCATAACTATATTCATAGCTGAGCATAGCACCTATAATATCCATTTGCGTAGCATTGCCGTGAATATCAAAATTGGTAATATATGTGTAGGGCGGGTCTTGTTTATTTTTCCTGAGCTCTTCGCGGAGCTGCTTCACTTTGCCATTCAGTATTTCGAAGTTGACATCAAAGCTTGTTGTGATTTCCGGCTTAGGTGCTTGATGGCAGGACAGCAATGTAAAAAACACTGACAGTATGATAATATATTTCTTTAGCGATAAGAAAGGCATCCCTAAAGTTACAAATTAATTCTACCTACTAACCCGGATTTTTACTAATTTTCACCCACCAATTAACTATACATTTTATTCTGCATGCTTAATGAAGCGATCCGGGCATTAAGTAAATATCTGTTTTACCAATTTTAACCACGATCATGAAAATTACCTCCTTCGACGAGTACCAGGAAACCTACAAAAGAAGCGTTGAAAACCCCGAAGAATTCTGGGCCGATATCGCGGGAAACTTCCAGTGGCGCAAACCCTGGATCAAAGTACTCGACTGGAACTTTACCGACCCCAAAGTAAAATGGTTCATCGGCGGCAAGCTGAATATTACCGAGAATTGCCTCGACCGTCACCTGGACAAACTGGGCGACAAGCCCGCCATTATCTGGGAACCAAACGACCCGACCGAAGACCACCGCATACTGACTTACAGCCAGCTGCACGAAAAGGTGTGCGAGTTTGCCAATGTGCTGAAGAACAACGGCGCCAAAAAAGGCGACCGCATTTGTATCTATATGCCTATGGTGCCCGAGCTGGCCATCGCCGTTTTGGCCTGTGCGAGAATTGGCGCCATACATTCGGTCGTATTCGGCGGATTTTCGGCACAATCCATTGCCGACCGCATACAGGACGCGCAATGCAATATCGTCATCACCGCCGACGGCGGTTTCCGCGGAACGAAGGAAATACCCTTAAAAAATGTGATCGACGATGCGCTGGTGCAATGCCCCTCGGTAAAACGGGTGATCGTGCTTACCCGCAGCCGTACGCCTATATCGATGATCAAGGGCCGCGACGTGTGGTGGGAAGACGAGATCAAAAAAGTGGAAACCCAGGGCAATACCGCGTGCCAGGCCGAGGAAATGGACGCGGAGGATATGCTGTTCATCCTGTACACTTCCGGCTCTACCGGCAAGCCTAAGGGCGTGGTGCATACCTGCGGCGGTTATATGGTTTATGCAGGTTATACTTTTGCCAATGTGTTCCAGTACAATCCCGGCGAGATCTTTTTCTGCACCGCGGATATCGGCTGGATCACCGGCCACTCTTATATCGTTTACGGTCCGCTTTCACAGGGCGCCACCAGTTTTATGTTCGAGGGCATCCCTACCTGGCCAAGCCCGGGACGCCTTTGGGAAATTGTCGAGCAATACAAGGTCAACATATTATATACCGCCCCTACAGCCATCCGCTCGCTGATGAGCTTTGGCACCGACGTGGTAAAGGATAAGGACCTCAGTTCGCTCAAAAAATTAGGCTCCGTTGGCGAACCCATCAACGAGGAGGCCTGGCACTGGTTCGATGAAAATGTCGGTCACAAAAATTGCCCGATCGTAGATACCTGGTGGCAAACCGAAACCGGCGGCATGATGATATCGTCGATAGCCGGCGTTACGCCAAGCAAACCAAGCTACGCCACTTTGCCCCTGCCGGGTGTTCAGCCGGTGCTGGTTGACGAGCATGGCGAGGTAGTTGAAGGCAACGGCGTAAGCGGGTTCCTTTGCATCAATTTTCCGTGGCCGGGTATGCTGCGCACCACTTACGGCGACCACGATCGCTGCCGCCAAACCTATTTCTCGGCTTATAAAGGCAAATATTTTACCGGTGACGGCGCGCTGCGCGACGAGAATGGTTTTTACCGCATTACCGGCCGCGTTGACGACGTGCTGAATGTATCCGGTCACCGTATCGGGACCGCCGAAGTGGAGAATGCCATCAACATGCACAGCAGCGTGGTGGAATCGGCCGTTGTGGGTTACCCGCACGATATCAAGGGCCAGGGCGTGTATGCTTTTGTAGTGAGCCCCAATATGCATGGCGACGCGGAATTAACCCGCAAGGATATTTTGATGACCGTCACCCGCATCATCGGCGCCATAGCCAAGCCGGATAAGATACAGTTCGTGACCGGCCTGCCTAAAACACGTTCAGGCAAGATCATGCGGCGCATCTTACGCAAAATTGCTGAAGGCGATACCAGTAATTTAGGCGACACTTCTACCCTGCTTGACCCGGCCGTTGTGGAGGAGATCAAGGAAGGGGCGTTGTAGTTTGGTTCACAGTTGATGGTTCTTAGTGAAATGCTTAATTTTGTATAATAAGATAAATCATATGTCGACACTCACCATACATCCGAAAGACGAAGCGCAGGAAAAAGCTTTAAAAACTATATTCGACGCCTTTGAGATCAAGTATGAAAAAGAACTTGATGAAACGGAGTACCTGGCTGCAAGTGAAGCAAATAAAAGATCGCTGGACGAGAGTATTGGTGAACTGGAAGCCGGAAAAGGCACAAAGGTTTCGTTCGATGACTTATGGAAATAGTATTTTCTTCAGACGCTTTAAAAGACCTTGATCATTGGAAAAAAAGCGGCAATAAGAGCGTTGTTGAGAAGATCAAAAGTCTGATTGAAGAAATACAAATTACCCCGTTTACGGGCACTGGTAAGCCTGAAGCATTAAAACATAATTGGACCGGATATTGGTCGCGCCGAATTACGGGCGAGCACCGCTTGGTTTATAAAGTTGGAAACAATGTTCTCTACGTTGCCAAGTTAAGATATCATTATTGAGATTTTTATTGGCGTTTGCAAAAACCAAAGACCCAGCATGACGTTTTAAAAAGAAAAACATCATGGATAATTTACAAATCAAAGGCGCCTGGAATGAGACGAAGGGCAAGATAAAACAAGCCTACGGCGACCTTACCGATGACGACCTCGTTCGCGACGAAGGAAAAGACGACGAAATGCTGGGAAAACTTCAAAAGAAAACCGGCAAAAGCCGCGACGACCTGGTCAAATGGATCAATAGTTTATAAAAATGAAAGCCTCCGGAATAGACTGCCCCCAAAAAGTTAGACACTATTTGGGGGCATTTTTATGCGAATATCTTCGCAAGATCAAACCTTAAGCCCGGTAATACTACCGAGTTCAGCTTTTCTGTTCTTTCGGCCTTTTGATGCAATTGATAAACGTCACCTTTCAGAATGTATAATTCGCAACTGAATATAATAGGATCAACAATAATATATTCCTTAACCCCATATTTTTGATAGATATCTTTCTTTTGACGCAAGTCATAGTATGCATTTGATGGAGAAAGTATCTCGATAACCATATCCGGAGCACCCTCAATACGATCTTTAACTATTTCAGCAATTCGATCTTTGGATATATAAATTAAATCCGCCTGATACACATTGTCTTCATCAAAAAAGACATCCATCGGTGGCAAAACCACCAAGCCCTGGCTTTCTTGCTGTTTGACAAAAGTTTTTATTGCATCATAAAATTCTCCTAGAATTAGCTGATGGATCAGTGAAGGGGATGGTGACATGACTAAATTGCTTTCAACCAACTGAAAAGGTGCACCTTCCTCAAGCATCATGTAATCTTCAACAGTATATTTCTTCTTTTCAGCGGTAAGCATAATCAAATATAACTAATTTTGGCCCAAATGAAAAACGCAATACCCACCATCCTTGTTGTAAATGACGACGGCATCACCGCACCCGGTATCAAAGTGTTGATGGATGCTATGAAAGAACTGGGAAAGGTTGTTGTGGTAGCGCCCGACAGTCCGCAATCGGGCATGGGACACGCGATCACGGTTGGTAAACCGCTCAGGCTTGATAAAGTGAATATTTATGAAGGTACAGAAATGTACGAATGCTCGGGCACCCCGGTTGATTGCGTGAAGCTGGCCGTCAACAAAATATTCAAGGGCAAAAAACCGGATCTCTGCGTTTCGGGTATCAACCATGGGCTGAATAATTCGATCAATATACTTTATTCCGGGACCATGTCGGCCGCGGTCGAGGGTGCGATAGAAAGTATCCCATCTATCGGTTTTTCGCTGGACGATTATACCCTCCAGGCCGATTTCAGCCATTGCATCAAATATGTAAAGGAGTTGGCGCAGCAGGTTTTGCAAAACGGCCTGCCGCCAGCTACGCTGCTGAACGTCAATTTCCCGAATACGCCGCATATCAAAGGCATCAAAATTTGTCGCCAGGCCAATGCCAAATGGGCCGAGGAGTTTGACGAACGTATGGACCCGCACCGCAGGCCTTACTACTGGCTCACCGGCGTTTTTCAATTGAACGATACCGGCGAAGAAACCGATGTATGGGCACTCGATCATCATTATGTGTCGGTAGTACCCGTACAGTTTGATATGACGGCGCATCATGCCATCCCGCTTTTGAATAACTGGAAATTTAATATTTAAAAAGGAGGAATATAGCCGTTGTTAAACCTCGCCATTAACTCGCTTAATGATAATTCTATATCGTTATTAGTCGCATTTAGGCATACCACGGTATTAATGCCTGCATCATAATCGTAAGCAGTATAAATTGCAAACCAAAACCCATGCTCTATACCTTCGTCATGCCAGGTAGTCATTATATCAAACGGCGGCAAATGGGTTTCTTCGCCCAACCCTAAATCTCTTATATTAATTTCCTCATCAATGTAATCATGAAGCAATTCACCTTGGTCACCTGCACAACAAACGTAACATGTATTATTATTAATTAACCTTCGCGAAATGTCGTTCAGCTCCTGTCGTTCTCTATTTGAGATAATAACAAAACATAACCAGCTTACAGTAGGTAAATCAATATACCATTGTAAGTCGGCGTTGTACTTCTGGTAATATACTTTTCTATCGTTAGCTGTTCCTATTTCGATCATAATACAAACTAAATTAACTATTGATTATCAATAGCGATTATTTATTTATACTTTCTATCATTGTAAAATGAAATACTACCTCGTAGCCGGCGAAGCATCAGGCGACCTGCACGGAGCCAATTTGATGAAGGGTTTAAAGCAGAAGGATCCGCAAGCCGAATTTCGTTTTTTTGGTGGTGATAAGATGGTTGCCGAAGGCGGCGAACTGGCCAAGCATTACAGCGAGATGGCCTTTATGGGTTTCGTGGAGGTAGTCGCTAACCTGCGTACCATTTCGCGGAACCTCAAAGCGTGTAAAGAGGATATCATCGCCTGGAAGCCGGATGTTGTCATCCTGATCGATTTCCCGGGTTTCAACCTGCGCATTGCCGAAGCTGCCAAAGCCGCCGGTCTGATGGTTTGCTATTACATTTCACCCAAAGTTTGGGCCTGGAACCAGAAACGGGTATTGAAAATAAAGCGGGTGGTAGATCACCTGTTCTGTATTCTGCCTTTCGAGGTGGACTTTTACAAAGGCTGGGGCATGGATGTGGACTATGTCGGGAACCCGCTGCTCGATGCCATATCCGATTTTAAGGCGGATCCTGATTTCAGGAAAACACATGGACTAAGTGATAAAAAGCTGGTCGCGTTATTACCCGGCAGCCGCCACCAGGAGATCAGCCGTTTATTGCCCGATATGATCGCTATCGCCCAAAAATGGCCCGATTACGAATTTGTTATCGCCGGCGCGCCCTCGTTCAGGCAAGCTTATTACGACCGTTATTTAAAAGGCGTGGATATTAAACTGCTGTTTGATGCGACTTACGATATTTTGAGCAACGCACACGCTGCCATTGTGGCCTCGGGCACGGCAACACTCGAAACCGCGTTATTTAACGTGCCGGAAGTAGTGGTCTACCGAGGAAATATTCTCAGCATCGCTATAGCAAGGGCGGTTGTCAAACTCAAATGGATATCATTGGTGAACCTGATCATGGATCAAACCGTCGTTAAGGAACTGGTTCAACCCGATTACAGCCTCGAAAAACTAAATGATGAACTGGATAAAATATTGAATGATGGGCCGTACCGCGAAAAAATGCTGGAGAATTACGAGAAACTATTCAAAAAAATAGGAAAGCCCGGTGCCTCCGCGCGTACCGCCGAACTGATCTGGAAGTATGCCTCAAAAAAATAAGGCCTCATATAAAATATGCGGCCTTATCCTCATAGATTTTAAGATTAAATAAGCAGATATATATTGATCAGGCTATTGACAAGCGTGCTTGTCCACGAGCCTGGGTGTTGCTTCGTAAAAATTGTGAATTAACTCCTTTTAATGTTTTAAGATCGTTCATTAAAAGTACTTTAAGCTCTTTATCAAACCGCTTTACGAGCATGTGAGTTGTGGTGGTTTTATGGGATTTCATAAAATTTTAGTTTTAAGGTGGTTACAGTTTTTACCTATATACGTAATTAGTTGTCTTTAGGTTTATCTATATGGTCCGTTTCGGTCAAATTATCTTTCCGCCGCTTGGCCTCCTCGTACTGCCTCACTATTTGTTCCTTGTCCCTGGCATCTGAAGCCGTTCCCGGATCCTGGGGTTCTTGCCATTCCTTTTCGCCGGTTTCTTTGATCTTCTTTTTTACAGCTACCATATCGTTTAACCTGGTAACTGTACTCCCAAATCAGTGCCAAAAGATCCTCGCGACCTACAAAATGGATAGACTAAGGCAAACCCCTTTTGTAAAGTCCTGAAAGAGAAAATATTTAAATATTTTTTATACCATTTTGTAAAACGGTATGGAAACCACGCGCAGAATATTTAAATCAAAAGGATGGTTTGAGTAGCCTAATTAACTATACACCCTGTCTGATTTGATGTATAGTTTTTTGGTTAGCGAAGTGGAAGATCGTGGCGATAACTGATAACAATATGCACACTACACATACACCTTCCCATCGCCAATACTTCCAGGCCTGGGCCGCAAGGAAGGTTCCGATACTGCCGCCGATAAAGTAAGTAACCATATATATGGTGTTGATACGGTTGCGCGCTTGCGGTTTCAGGGCGTAGATTAAGGTTTGGTTGGAGATGTGGGTTGCCTGCACACCCATATCCATCACTATAACGCCAATGATGATGCCGACAAAGCTATGACCGGAAAAGAAAAACACGACGAATGAAATGAGCACAAGCAGCAAAGTAAAGGCCGAGAGCTTATAAGCGTCCATCTTATCGCTCAACCGTCCCATTAAGCCCGCGGCCACGGCACCGGTAGCCCCGACAAGTCCGAACAGCCCCGCGACATCGCTTCCCATATTAAAATTCTCTTTCAGCAGGATCGTCAATGTGGTCCAAAACGCGCTGAAGCAAGCGAAACATAGCGCACCGCGAAGTGAAGCTATACGTAATGCGCGTTCCTGTTTTATTAATGAGCCCAGGGACGTCATTAACGATTTGTAAGTGCCATCATATTCGGGTTCCACTTCCGGCAGCATAACGAATAGCAATAGCCACATCACCACCATCAGGCCCGCCGCGATATAATACATGGCCCGCCATCCTAAATGAGCGCCTACAAAACCGCTTACCGTTCGCGAAAGCAGTATGCCGATCAAAAGACCGCTCATCACAAAACCTATCTTCCGCCCGCGTTCAGCGGGTTTGGCCAGGTGAGCGGTCATAGGCACCAACAGTTGCGGTATCAATGAAAACACCCCCATGAAAAAGCTGGCTATGATCAACAGGTTAATACCCGGCGCTGCCGCAGATGCTAAAAGCGCGATCACACATACAGCGAGGCACGATAATATCAGGCGTTTGCGGCGCAGCATATCCGCAAGCGGGGCAATGAACAGCATACCTGCGGCATACCCCAATTGTGTAAGGGCAGCCACCTGCCTCACTTTAGCGTCGTTAACCTGGTATGTTTTAGCTATGATCACCAATAATGGCTGATTATAATATAAATTAGCTACGATCAACCCGGTGGCAATGGTCATTACCCACAATAAGGGCGGCGTAAGTTCAGGATGCTGGTGTTTCTGTGACGTCATTAAAGGAGCAAATAATCCAGGCGGCAAAAATGCTAAAGAATCATCACATAGATGTTTGTTCTAAGCAATCTTTGCACTTTTTACTGCCGATTTCTCACAAAAATCGCAGATCATATTCATCCCCGGTGAATTCATCACCTGTTTTTCCTTAGAAACTAGCTTATTTGTAAAAAAGCGCATAGAAAATATTTATTTTTTGGTTAAATATTGGAATTAAAGGATAGTATGTGTTAAAAATCATTCAAATATCAATTTGAGAAATTAAAAACTATCCATCTTCAATATAAAAAGCCTATTATTAGCTTAATATTTATATAAATTTTAGATGTTTCATGACTTTTGACAAAAAAAATATTGCTTTTATGAATTTATTCATATATTTACATCGTAAACGTTACCGATTGACAGGAAAATAATCAAAAATTAGAGTTTTTTTAAATTATTTGATTATTTATTTATTGTAAATTCAACGTTAACAGATGTTCAGTGAAATGGTGACAAAAAAATTACAAATGTATATTCTACATTTTAATTAATAGTGTTACCTTTACACCAACAAAATTTTAGTAAAGTCTTCTCATAATTTAGGTTTATAATTGGTTAGTAAAGGCCCCTGCCCATCAGGGGCTTTACTGTTTTATAACCTTTCGTAACTCCGGGTAAATAATCCCAAAATATCGAATAATGAATGCTGAACACCGGATTTCGAAGTAACACGAGGTCAAAACCTTCATTATTCGGTATTCGATATTCAGTGTTCGATATTAAAAATGGAGGAGCTAACGTACAACCGTCACATACCCTGACAAGACTTTCAACCCGCTGAATTTGGGGTCGATGATGTAATAATACACCCCATAAGGTACCTGCTGCCCTTTGTATGTGCCGTCCCATGGTATGCCATAGCCAACAGAATGGAATATCTTTTGCCCGTTCCGGTCAAAAATGTCTATAGTGGATTGCTGGTAAGCGGTCATCCCTTTTATATTCCATTGATCATTAACCCCATCGCCGTTTGGTGTGAACGTATTGGGAATGACTATCGGCGGCGACACGATCACCTTAACTTGTGATGAACTGGTGCATCCCCTCACATCAGTTACCGTAAGCGTGTAGGTCTGATCAACATTGCCCGTAACTACCGGGTTTTCCACCGTTGTACTGCTGATATCGATGTTTGGCGACCAGGAATAGGTAACGTTTGGATCGCTCACGGTCGGGTCAAGTGTTACCGTTTGCCCTTTCAAAACATATTTGGTAGGACCCGCGCTTACGGTTGGCGGAGGAATAAACTTAACGGTCAGTTTATCCGAGGGGATATAGCAGGTACCTGCGCCGTTTGCAGTCAGCGTAAGCACTACCGAACCATTCTGTATATCCGCCGCGCTTGGGACGTATTGGGTATTTAGCTGGTTGGGCGAAGGGTTAAATGTTCCGGTGCCCGACGAGCTCCATATCGCTCCGCCGGCTATAATGTTCTGACCCGCGAGCGTTACGTTGTCTTCCGAACAGATATTTTGATTCGGTCCTGCCGTCACCGACGGTAACAGGTGGATCCTTAATGTCATTTGCGACGTGGAAACGGCACAATTGTCGTTACTCGTTGAGGCTAATGTAAGCACAACGGAACCGTTCGTGACGTCCTGCGCGGACGGAAAGTATTGACTGTTTAAAACAGCCGTTGAATTGCCACCGCCCGTAAATGTTCCTGTACCGCTTGTCGTCCACAATCCTGTTGTCCCGGCAGGGGTAACCGAACCTGCAAGCTGCACTGAAGCCGTACCCGGACATATCGCCTGATCGGGTCCTGCAGTTGCCACCGGCAGCGGATCAACCAATACATTAACGGAGCCATTAGGGCTGGTGCATCCATTTACGGTGATAGCTACGGTATATGAACCGGCAGCTGCGGCGGTAACACCGGGTATACTGGGGTTTTGCTGCGGCGAAGTAAAACCATTCGGTCCCGACCAGCTATAAGTTGCCCCTGCCACCGTTGGAGTTGCCAGGTTAAGCGTAGTGTTTACGCATACCGGTGCGTTTGAAGTAGCGGTTGGCGCTGCGGGAATGGGATTTACAGTGACGGTATAGGTAAAAGGCGTGCCGGGACAACCCGCCGACAGGGGCGTGATGGTATAGGCGACGGCCACAGGATTATTGCCAGTATTGATCAGTGTTTCAGTTATAGGGTTTGACACCTGGCCGTTCACGGCGGGGTTGCTGATATTAGGCACCGCGGCCCGGCTCCAGGTAAATGTGGCCGCCGGAAAATCAGAGGTTATGGTATAATTAAGTGCCGTACCTGAACAAACGGGGTCCGACGGTCCGCTGGTGATCTGCGGCGACTTAAAGGTGATCTTGGTAGTTCCTGTCGCTGCGCTGCAGTTATCCGGGCTGGTTGAAGTCAATGTGAGCACGATCGAGCCCGACGCTATATCCGCTGCCGTTGGCAGATACGTATTATTCAAAGTATTAGGCGGAAATTGGAACGTTCCGGTTCCATTCGTCGACCAGATGCCGGTTATGGTTCCGCCGCCTACGGTTCCGGTTATAGGCACTGAAGCGACATTGGTGCACACTGTTACGTCTCCGCCTGTAACCACAGTGGGCGGTGGATTAACCACAACCGTTGCGGTTACAGTCGGGCTGCTGCAGCCGTTGATGGTAATATATAAACTATACACACCATCGTTAAGATTGGTCGCGTTGGGAATAGTGGGATTCTGTTGGGCTGACGAAAACCCGTTTGGCCCCGTCCAATGATAGGTTGCGCCCGGCACAATAGGGCTTTGCAAATTTATCGTGGTTCCAGCACAAACAGGGGAGTTGGAATTGGCTACAGGACTAGGCACCGCCGGATTTACAACGACTACAAATACGAATGGAGTGCCCGGGCAGCCATTTGCTATTGGCGTAATAACATATACAACCGAAATGGCTGAAGTTGTTACATTGTTCAGTGCTTCGGTAATAGTAGAAGAACTTTGATTAGCAACCGCCGGATTACTAATACCGGCTACGGCCGCACGGCTCCAATTGTAGGTAGAGCCTGCTATATTTGACGTAATTGCATAATTTTGCGCCTCGCCGCTGCAAACCGTGTTTCTCGCAGCACTGGTCACAGATGCCGAAGGATTTACTGTCACCACCAGAGTAAATGTCAATCCTGTACAACTTGCTGTTCCAAAATCGATGACATAAGTGACATCAATAGGTGCGTTGGTAGTGTTAAGCAGGCTTTCGCGGATAGTTGTTGCATTCTGTCCCGCAATCGGTGCATTACTTATACCCACGACAGCCGCCCGCCTCCAGTTAAATGCTATACCTGGGGTACCGTTGAATGTTATATTGTAATTGATTGGGCTTTGGTTACATACGCTTACCGACGAAGAGCTTGTAATAGATGGTGCAGGATTAACTGTGACTACATAATTAAACGGATTTCCGATGCAGCCGTTTGCTGCTGGGGTTATTACATAAGTGACTATTAGGGGTGTGGCCCCAGTGTTAATCAGGGTCTCAGAAATTGTTGATGTAGCCTGGTTGCTTACTGCCGGATTGCTGATGCCGGCAACAGCCGCCCTGCTCCAGTTAAACGTTGTACCGGGCATGTTAGCGGTAATTGTATAAGCAAGCGATTTACCGCTGCAAATATTATCCGCCGCTGAACTCGTTATCACGGGAATAGGGTTAACTGTTACGTCAACTTTTACGCGGGAGCTGGGGCAGCCGTTTGTCACCGATTCGACATAATAGCTGCTATTAGCCGTGAGGAAAGTTGTAACATAGGAAGCTGTGGTTGCCAGCAGGTTACCGCCTGTCGGCGCATCGTACCATTGGTAACTACCTGCCGATCCGGTCGCGGTTAGCGTTGCAACTGTACCCGAGCAAATCGTTACGCCGGTTGCAGTTGGTGGAGCCGATATGGGATTGACGGTTACCGTAACCGGTGTGCGGGCGCCTGTTGCGCCGTTGATGGTAGTTTGAACATAATATGTAGTATTTGCGGTAAGCGCAGGAGTTGTAAATGTTGGACCTGTAGACAACAAATTGCCGCCTGTGGCCGCATCATACCACTTATAAATTCCGCCGGGCGCAGTGGCTGAAAGCGACACGACATCACCAAAACAGATGGCAGCACCTGCGGCGGTTGGGGCCGCAGGTATAGGAGCAAAAGTTACAATCATACTGCTTGATACAGGGCCGCATGGACCGGCCGGATCGGCAGATGTGAGTGTAAGTGTCGCGCTGGTTTCGCCTGCCCCCGGGGTATAAACAGCGTTCAGCGAATTGGGATTGGAAAAGGATCCCGTTCCACCAGACCATGTACCGGTTGCGGCCCCGCCGCTTATTGTGCCCGCCAATGTCACAGGGGTGCCTGCCGGCACGCTTTGGTCAGGACCCCCATTAACGGTAGCGCTCCGATTGATGGTAACTGTTGTACTAAAAGTACTTGCCGGGCACGAGCCGCTTGCTGCTATCGTGTTTGTCACGGCGTAAGCACCGGGCGCGCTTTGAATCGGGTCAATCTCGCCAGTGCTTGTATTTACAAAATGTAATCCTGCAGGCGTTGCGCTGAAAACCCCGGCGCTCGCCCCGGCTGCGAATGCCGGCAAAAATGTGCCCGCGCTTTGGCAATAAACCGGCGAATAGGAAAATTGTGCATTGGGAGACGAGGAAATTGTTACGCTGGCAACTGTGCTTGCCGGGCAGGCTCCATTACCCGCGAATGAAACCGTGTAGGTTCCTGGCGTACTCGTTGCTACGTTTATCTGCCCGGTAGTAGTGCTCACAAATACCAAACCGGCTGGTGTAGCGCTGAAAGTGCCCCCTGAAAGGTTATTGATCACAGGAGTTGGATTAGGCCCTGACGGACAAAATGTACCTGACGGATAAATGAACTGCGGAACGGCAAACGGCGTTATCTTAACCACTACCGGGGTCCGGGCACTGGTACAACTACCGGAAGCCTGCTCCGCATAATAAGTAGTATTTACATTCAATACGGGTGTTGTAAAGGTGTTACCAGTTGCCAGTAAAGTACCGCCTATGGCCGCGTCATACCAGGAAACCGTACCAGAAGCCGTTGCTGTTAATGTAGCTTGCGTCCCGGGGCAAATGGCTGGAACGCCGCTTACTACCGGCGCTGTTGGAGGTGGATTTACCGTTACTAAAACAGGGGTAAAAGCACTCTGGCAGCCACTTGAATTTATATATTCAACATAATAAGTTGTGGTGGCCGATAATATCGGGGTAACATATACCTGCCCGTTTGCTAAAAAATTACCAACTGAAGCGGCGTCATACCACGCGTAATTCCCGCTTGGCCCGGTTGCAGTCAGGGTGACTGTATTTCCTGAACAAATGGTGGCACCTGCGGCCGTAGGTGCAGACGGCTGCGGCTGAAGAGAGACTGTTACCGGGGTACGCGTACTTGTGCATCCGGCAACTGTAGTTTGCACATAATAGGTTGTATTAGCGCTGAGTATAGGCGTTGTAAATGACGTGTTAGTTGCCAGAAGGCTTCCACCTGTGGCCGCGTCATACCATTGATAGATACCTCCGGGCGAGGTTGCTGTTAAAGTGGCTGTTGTCCCCGAACAGATCACTACACCCGATGCCGAAGGGGCTGAGGGGGGTTGTGTAACGGCAACATTAACTGCGGTACGCGGACTTGTACAACCGCCGTTATTCACCTGCACATAGTAAGTTGTCGAGTTTGTAAGCGCGGGAGTCGTGAAAGATGGTCCGGTGGCCAGCAAAATACCCCCGGCGGCAGCATTATACCAACTATAAGTACCCCCGGGCCCGGTTGGGGTTAACGTGGCTACACTTCCCGAACATATGGTGCCGGGGGAAGGGACAACCGGAGCAGGCGGCGAAGCGTTCACAGTAACCGTAACAGGCGTACGTGTGCTTACGCAGGTATTTATTGTAGTTTGTATATAGTAAGTGGTTGTTGTGTTTAACGCCGGTGTCGTATAATCAGGACTGGATATGATTGGTGTGCCGCCCGTGGGCGCGGCAAACCAATCAATTACCCCTCCTGAGGGAGAAGTTGCATGCAGCGTGGTAGCAGTTCCCGAGCAAATAGTGGCATTAGGTGCTGTAGGCGGCGCCGGTGGCGGCGTAACAAACGCTGTAACAGCTACCGGCTGGCTGACACATCCGTTCACGGACGTGCCAACCACGTAATACACGGTGGTGACAGTCAGAGCTGGCGTGATAAAGCTTGGGCCCGTTCCCAAAACCGTGCCTCCTGATGCCGAAGCATACCAGGCATAGGTACTTGAGCCCGACGCCAGCAAGGTTGCTACATCGCCGGAACATACCGTCGCATTGCCGATCAGCGGCTTACCCTGCACCGTGACCAAAACCGGCGTACGCGAACTTGTACATCCCCCAACCGTAGTTTCAACATAATATACCGTATTTGCTGCAATGGGCGGCGTAACATAAGTAGCTCCGGAAGCGAGGAAATTCCCGCCGGTTGCTGCATCGTACCATTGGTATATTCCACCCGGCGCTGTCGCTGTAAGTGTAGCCGGACTATTGGGGCATGCTATAACATTTGCCGCTGTTGGTGCATTAGGCGTCGTTCCGCTGGCAATGGTAATGCTTTGTTTTACGGGCGAACAACCCGGGGTGTTATCGGTAACAGTGACTGTATATGTACCGGACTTATTAGTACTAATTGAACTTGTTGTTTCACCTGTGCTCCAAAGATATTTATAAGGTGGTGTACCCGCCGACGGAGTAGCTGTTAAAACAGCGCTGGTTCCCGAACATATGTTGGGACTGGATGAAGATATACTTACAGTAAGTGTACACTGGCCATATCCCCTGAAAGCCGCAAAAATGAGCAGGAATAAGAGTAAACTATTCTTCATAAGCACCAATAGTCGCGTTAAATAGATGCATCCGGCAGCAGGGAGATAAAACCGTCAAATTTCGTCTAAATCTAAAAAAAAATCGCCAAATGAAACCTGGCAGGTTTATTTTAACGATTTTGAGCGCAAATGGTTAAGTATTAATAAACTATCGTTTTAGGGCGAGCTGATCAGTCGATCTGTTTGACCGCAAATATATCGTTTAATTTTTCACTCAATTTTTCCTTGTCGAGCAATTTCCGGCTAGAAGCGTTTCTACGGGCGGACCTGATCACCCATCCGGCAAACGGGAACAATATACCCGCTATCAATGCTATTCCGTAGATCAGGAGGGAATTAACCGGCACAAATTCAATATTGTCCGCGGGCTTATCGAGTACAACAAGCCCGGCAGTTCCTATAGCGGTAGCGGCTTTCGCCTTTTCTGTTTTTACCACCGTATAGCTTTTGGCACCGGCGGTTTCAATGTCTTTTTTCAGCTGGGCCAGCTGGTGCTCTTTTGATTGGATCTGCGCCAGGATATTATTTCGTGATAACGTTCGGTTTGACGCCGAGCCTTCATTTCTCAAATGAGCATTTATCCGCTCCACAATATTGCTGCGAAGCGTCATCAGTTTCCTGTTGGCACTGTCTATTTGCCTGGTACCTGTCAAATTCCGCCGGGAAAGTTCGGCTTCATTAAATTCACTCACCTGGTCGTTCAGCTCCGGATCTTCTATCTCGTCAACATAAGGCACCTGCACAAACTCGTCAATGGGCTTTTTGACATACGAATCCACCGCCTGGTATATCTTCGCCTGGCCTTTATCCAGGTTACTTCTCCTTACCGGCGCCGTACCGGCCAGGTTCGCCGACTGCGCTTTTAAGTTTTCTATTTGCGAGGTCAGCGCGGTTGCTTTTTCCTTGAGTGCGCTCACTTCCTTACCCGGCTTTACAACGGTATCATATTGCGTCGTCAAAGTTTCGGCAGCCTTAGCAGGTTGATGGATGGTTTTGCCATATAACCTGAATAATGTATTCAGAAAGCTGGCGCCCTTTTGCGCGTTTCCTGTCACTACGGTTAAAGCCATTTCATTTCCCTTATTATCCCGTGTGATCTTCAGATTATCATAAAACCGGTTGAGCACTGCAGCCTGCGACTCAATTTTTACGTTCACTAGCCTGTCGGCATCCTTAACCGCCGTGTTTTGCAACACAGTAAATTTACCGTACGACTCAATGATCGGTTCGTTGAATTTAAAAAATTCGGAAGTATCGCCGCGGGCCATTTCAAATTGCGTACTGCCTCTTACCTGTAACGATATCCAGGTTTCCGCCGCACCTTCATTTAAACTCTTTACTACCAGCTTTACCGGCGATGAATCAGGATATATCTCTTTCTGCGGAATATCCGCAAAATAATAGCTTGCCTGGAAAGGCAGCTGATCAAGCGCCTTGGATATAAGATACTTTGACCTGATACTGTTGATAGCAGAATCCTGCGGGATGCCTTTCAAAGCTATTTTAGCGGTAACTTTATATTGTGGTAATTGGGAAGAAATATAGTAATAGGCTATGCCCAAAGAAACCGGTATAAATAAAAAGAGGCTGTATCTCCCGAATAAAAACCAACTCTTTTTTACCATTGCGGCCATACTAATTAATTTCTGTAGGGTAAGCTATTAATTCCCTTAAGCTACAAATATGGTAACGAAATTGTTTATTTGTATAGAAATAATAAACAATTAGCTAAGATGCAGAATAATATTTTCAACTTATCATCTTTTTATTAGTTTTGCGATCCGTTTCAGTTGCCGGTTGGCAGTTTCCGGTGGGCAGTCAAACTGCTAACTGCAAACTCAAAACTGCAAACTGACGAAAAGGGGGATTAGCTCAGCTGGCTAGAGCGTTTGCATGGCATGCAAGAGGTCATCGGTTCGACTCCGATATTCTCCACACTGATATCAAGGCTTTACAAAATTTTGTAAAGCCTTTTTCTTTTCAACCGGTACGCTGGCAACCATTTTATACAATCTGCTTTAAAACCGTTTGCGTATTATAAATTTAACCGCGGCTGCAGTGTTAACGATCGATTGCCGTAAAAATAATGTCCGGGTTTGATATGCCGTAACCAACCGAATAAGCTTCCAAATTCATCAGCAATGTTTTATGTCCTGCTGCATCGTAAGCCACGCTCATAAATTTACTGTTATACCTGGTAAGATGTGAAGCGACTGTACGATACCCGTTTACGACGCCAAAATCCTTATAGAAGAATTTTTCTTTAGAGGCATTGTCGGTAAGACCTACATTTTTCCAGCTTCCGTTTTCGTAAAATGCACCGAAACCTTCACCGTTACCACTATGTGGCTGGGCCTCAAACGTAACTGCCATAGCGCCATTTGGTCCTTGTTTGGCCTGGAAGCCCGAAATGGTTACGCCTTGCTGCTGTATGGAAGCCAGAATATTTATATTTTTGGTTGCCATGTTTTCGTCCCATAGCTGCTCGCTCTCTAACGTGGCAGGCGATGGAAGCATAATTAAGTGGTCATTCCCTTTTTCATCAACCAATAAACGGGGCGGATGGTTCCAGCTATTAGTCGCCGCATAGGCCGGGTAGCTATAAGCAACGACCGGCTTACCACCAACAACATAAACTATCCGTTCCACATTTTTTTCATCCACGAAAGCATATATTAAATGCAGCACGCCGGTTTTATCTATATACCCGTCCATGTCTATCTTTCCTTCTTGCCTGGCCGGGAAACTAAGCCCAGGGCCGGCGGGCTGGATAGGCTTTGTCATGTCGGTATAAGCCGAGTGTGTAGTGCCGTTTAACGAAACTCCGCGCACATAGTCCGCAAATTTCCAGTTTTGGCGTGAATATTTTAATGTAGCAGGGTTGTCCTGCGCCCAGATCACATATAAAATGCCGGTTGGCGCGACAGTTGCAAACCACGATTCCTGGGTTTGCTCGAACTCGTTTAGCTGTATTGGCGCGCTCCATTGGCCGCCGGAAAGTGTTTTATAAAACAGGGTTCCGGATATGCCGCCGCCGGGGCCGTCCAACAACTCATCCGGTACAGGATATTCGCTTTCGGTGTTGCCATAGCGTTTCCAGATGGCATAAATTATTCCCTGGCCATCCTGTAAAATCCTGGCATACCCCGATCCGTTACCATGATTATCGTTACTTAGCGTTACGGGTTTGCTCCATGACGCTCCCTTGTCGGTAGACGACGCGTAGTATATAAAAGTAGGTTTGCCTATAGCCGGGCTTTCCTGGAACACAGCATGGTAGACCCCGCTTTTATCGATCAGCAAATCACACAGCCCTGCGCGGCTAAACTGTGAAACTGGTTTTTTTTGTGCTTCGGCCGTGGTGCCCCCGCCTGAACATGAAATAACAAAGAGTGAGAACAATAAAAGGTTAAAAGACAAAAATCTCATTGTGAAAAGATTAAGCTCGTGATAAAACATGCTAAGAAAACAGATCGAATTTAATTTATAGCCATTGCTAAACGCATTATGATGATACTCAAACACCTTAAAATCAAAAAAGCCAGGCAAAATTTAAATACGGCGCCTTTCTTTTTGAAAGAACTATCCGCACTGATGCCGGCAATACTTTGTTAACCTAAATGGAATCTGGGACGATAAATCTGGAAATGGATCGGATGGAACAGGCTTAAAGCTTTAATCGCAAGATATAAAAATATTGCCGGATAAATTTTATTTTATATCAAAAAAACTCCAAACCCGGCCAAACGTCCGGAAGGTCAACGCTCACCATCGATACGGAAACCCGCATTACTTTGCAATGCGGGCTTTTTTACGCCTCCCTGAAGAGTAACCGCCGGTACCTGGCCACTTTTACCCCCAATTGCCTGGCAGCAGCCGGGCGCGGACTAAGGCGGATCATCTTTGATATGCTAAGCAGTTTCGCCGATAGCGCATTGGTTCGCCGGTCATTCCATAAAGACCAGCCCACCGGAATAGCCAGGCCTACTAACAGCGCCATTAAGTAAACCCAAAATGAACCGATACCGACAGATTCGACGTTATTTTCGGGTTTTTCCAGTATGGTAACCGCTCCTGGTGCGTTTACCCCTGCTATCCTGGCAGAGGCGTGATGGAATTTCGAATGCATGCTGCTACCGTATAGCTGAACAAGTTTGTTCAGAAAATCAATCCCTTTTTGAGCGTTACCGGATACTATACTTACGATTACCCCGTCGTCACCGATGGTTTCAACCCGCAGGCTATTGTAATATTGGTCATTTAGCTTAGCCGGATCGTCTAATCTTACCATATACGATGCCTTGCTGTATGCTGTGCCGGGCTTGTGCACTACTTTAAAGTTACCATACCACTCGTGTACGGGTTCATTGAACTGATGATAGGCGAGCGTATCTCCATGGGTGAGCGTGAATGAATTCTTTCCGGTTACATCAAGATTGAGCCACACTTCACCGTCGCTATAACGCGGGTGGTCAAAAACCATTCTCACGGGCAGCGCGCTGCCAAAAACCTCTTCACGCGGCGAATTGATGTCATAATAGCTTGCCTGGAAAGGCAGCTGATCCAATGCCCTGCGCACGAGGTATTTTGACCTGATATCGCCAGGAGCTGTTTCGATATTAGCGTCTCTTAAAGCAATTTTCGTGGTAACCCGATATTTGGAGTAGGCAGAACTGGTATAACTGTAAGCGATCATTAAAAATACGGGTACACAGAGATATGGCCCGAACTTTTTTACCAGGACGATGGTCCTTTTTACTGCGTCAATAGCGATCATCAGGCATCAGGTTATGGTTATAAATGTTTTTGCATAGGCTGGTATATATTTTTGGAATAAATACCTGCTTATAGTACAATTACAGCAACAAATTGTTTACAAAAAGGGCCATTAAAAGAAGTTTTTGGGGAGTAACTGTTATTGCTTCGTTAGCGGCGTCCTTATCCCGTTACTGATGAGGTATGTCTTTTCTATTTTCCCCTGTTTATCCAGCATAAACTCCACCTGGCGGTCGGAATTGTCTGCATAAAAGAATTTGGTTGGCGATTCGGGTTTTAGCTCGATGTCGGGGGTCCCGGCCCGGTGACGGTAAAGTTTGCCATCGTGCAAAATAAATTCAACCGGGGCCGGGCTGAGGTATGTTCCTGAGTAGACTTTAAGCGCTGTGGAGTCGATTGCGATTTCTTTATGCTGGTAGGGTGGTATAACATCCCGACCGAATACGATAAAGGAAAGCGCCCTTGATGTTCCCACTGCATTGGATTCGTTATTGGACAAAACAACAATAGTAACGTCCTGACCGGTATACCGGGTAAGACAGGCCCTGTAACCGGGCCATATTCCTTCATGCGTAATATAATTGTCCAGTTCATTTCTCCCGACCGCGACACCATAGGCATAATATATCTTTGACAGGGTATCGTACAATACATGCGGCGCAAGCATACTGTCCTGGTCGGCTCTTTTCAATAAAGTGTGGTTTTTTATGGCCCGGTCCCACTTCAGCAGGTCGCCGGTTGTGGTAGCTACACTGCCGTCGCCATCCAGTCCCGAAAGATAATAGACCAGTTCGTAAGCACCCCGCCGGCCAGGCGCGACAAATCGCTTAGCGCTGTCCGAATAAAAGTACCCGCTGGCATAGTCGGATATAGTATCTTTATGATCGCCTTGCGCCGAATAAATTCTTGATGAGGTCATACGGAGCGGCTTAAAAATATTTCTGCTGACAAAATCTCTGAACGGCTCTCCCGACACTTTTTCTGCTATCGACGCAAGCAATACATACCCGGTATTGCAATAGCGGTAATGCTGACCGGGTTTAAAAAATACCGGTGGCTTCTTTTCAGCAAGCATTTTTACCAGGTCGGCATTATGCGCCGCTTTGGAATGGTCCCAGTTGTGTACCATCAGCAACTGATATTCGGGCAGGCCCGAAGTGTGGGTCAGCATGTTTTCGATCGTAATGTTGTGGTAAGGCAGCTCAGGGAAATATTGGCGCAGCGAATCTGTGAGTTTTAGTTTTTTCTGCTCTGCGAGCAACATAATAGCCATCGCGGTAAATTGCTTCGAAACCGAGGCTACGCAAAAAACGGAATTGTTGTCGAGGGGCGTTTTAGTATCCAGGTTGCTGTAACCAAAGGCCTTTTGATAAACTACCTTACCCTTCTTTGCCACCAGAACATTACCGCTGAAGCCCATTTTAAATGCTGCCTGCATATAAGTATCCAGCTTGTACCGGGTGCTATCCTGTCCACTGGAAATAAATGGGCAAGCGGTTAGCTGTAATAAGAAAACTAATGTGGGAAAAATTCCTTTTCGCATAAACATAGAAGCAATAGCTGACATAAGCCATACGATGGTTTCTTCCCGAAGGTGGCTTTTTGCTTTGACGCTGCAAAGAAGCAGACGTTACAATGAGAAAGCCAAAAGGCCTCCGTCATCCGGAAGCCTTTGCCTTAACCTATCTATTTCAACCGCCTGTAAATTTCGACCGACTGGTCGCCCGTTTTCGGATCTTTGATGATCTGCGAATACTCGTCATCGCCGTTAAACGCGAGTTTGATGGCAAATGATCGGCCCATCAATGTTGAGTGGCTGGTCAATTGTTCCGTCTCGCTCAGTGTATCGGTTTTCAGGCTGAAATTGCCATAACCGAACCCATTTTTAAACTTGGTATTGGCTGCATCCAGCGGGTAACGGTGGATGAACATAAAATAACCGCGCCAGAAAGTTTTGTATTGCTCCTCAGTTGCTTTGGTGGTATCCTTCCCTTTCACATAATAGGCCTTGTCCAGTTTCCAAACGCCGTCGAGCCGCGTCGAATCTGTTGTGGGCACCTGGATGTAATCCTCCTTAAGATTGTACTTTGTATTGCCCGATGTTCTTGGGATCACCTGGCTATAGGCCGAATCCTTCCGGGTCATGAGCAAATGGTAGGTTTTCGGCGAATCGAGCGCAAGCGAACTGAAGATGCTGGTTTCTGTTATGCTGTTGCCCGTATCCGCTTTGTACGTGCCTACGCCGAATCCCACTGATGAATCGGGCGCCATACTGGCGTAAGTAAAGTATTTATCGGTATAAATTTTTATCTGTGCCCTGGCATAAACTGAATCTTTCCCCCCGCTGCTTACCGTCAGTTTGTTCATTTTGTACACACCTGTTTGTGATGGTTCTTTTTTCCCCTTCGTGCACCCGTAAATCATACAGGCGATAAGGGCTGTGAACATTAAAACTTTTTTCATGGTATTCAAATTAAAAGGTGAACGGATGATTTAATAGGATACTGAAGCATAAGGGTAATTACCCATCAGCAAAGAAAGCGGTAGGAAAAATCAGAAGAACCCATGGAGCCACGGTTCCCATTTTAGACTTTTTTAGTCCGTTATAATTGGTAACATTAAATTTACAAACAATAGACAGGATAAACAACAAGCAAACCGGGTTTTTGTTCCATAGGCCTTGCCGCGCGTATATTGTATTAATCTGATTACATGCGCACCCATATCCGGATATATTTCTTATAATAGCTTCACCCCACCCGCTAATCATTATTTCGTTTTTTATGTCCAGATTTAAATCATTCAGATCAGCAATTATGCCCGTTATGACGGTGCTGGCTTTCGCAATATGGTTTAACCCGGCAAACGCCCAGGATAACGACCCGAACCTGGGTATAATCCCGGCACCGGCCTCCCTTGTCAAATCGCCGGGGACATTTGTCTTTAGCCGGAACACCGTGATCAGGGCGGATAAGCCGAAAGATAGATCGGTTGAATTACTGAAGGACTTTTTGCTGAACAACCAGCATTTCAATAATAAGATCATCAAATACAACCGGAAGCATAAGGTAAAAGGCTCAAACGTTATCTTAACCTCGATCGGCTCGGCAAACCTGCCCAATGAAGGCTATAAGCTGATGATTACCCGGCATAGGGTGACTATTATCGGCAAGGGAGCGGGCTTATTTTACGGCATGCAGACGCTGATGCAATTGTTCCCGGTTAAACCGGAGACTAGTGTGAAATTGCCTTGTATGACTATCGAAGACCATCCGCGTTTTGGTTACCGGGGCATGATGCTGGATGTGTCGAGGCATTTTTTCAATGTGACCGAAGTGAAGAAAATACTCGACCTGATGGCGTTTTATAAACTCAACAACTTCCACTGGCATTTGGTCGACGGCGCGGGATGGCGTATCCAGATCAAAAAATACCCCAAACTAACGGAAGTAGGCGGTACGCGCATTATGCCGATGTTCGGCAGCAACCGCGACTGGCCCGATAATACGCCTTACAGCGGTTATTATACCCAGGATGAGATTCGCGATGTAGTTAAATACGCTGCTGAACGCTATATCAACGTGATACCGGAAATCGAAATGCCGGCACATTCCGATGCTGCTTTAAGGGCTTACCCGGAGTTGCAGTGTGTACCGGATACTTCAATAAAACACCCGGCCCGGACAACCGGTCTCTACTGTCCTACCGAGGAAACATTCACTTTCCTGGAAAATGTATTGACCGAAGTAATGGCGCTTTTCCCAAGCCATTACATCCATATCGGCGGCGACGAAGCCAACAAACAACCCTGGAAGGAATCGCCTTTTTGCCAGGCCCTGATTAAACAACTGAATTTGAAAGATGAGAACGAACTGCAAAGCTATTTCATCCAGCGGATAGAAAAATTCCTGAACTCGAAAGGGCGGAGCATCATCGGCTGGGACGAGATATTGCAGGGCGGTTTAGCGCCAAACGCCACGGTAATGAGCTGGACAGGCGAGCAGGGCGGCATCACCGCGGCGCAGCAGCACCATAACGTGATCATGACGCCGCAAACTACCGGCATGTATATGGACCATTACCAGAGCCGCTCGCCATTGGAACCGGTTTCCTTTGGGCGCTATGCGGAATTGAAAGAGACGTACAACTACGATCCTGTGCCGAAAGTACTTACCGATGATCAGAAGAAATATATTATCGGCGTACAGGGTAATTTGTGGACCGAATATGTGCCGACGGTTGCAAAGCTGCAATACCAAATATTACCGCGCCTGTTCGCCATTTCGGAAGTAGCCTGGAGCGACCCGGCTAAGAAGGATTACAAGAGTTTCTCGGAAGTGCGCCTGGCCAAACATTTCGCCCGTTTGGATGCCATGCATTATAACTACCGCGTACCGACCGCGTTCGATGTCATCGATACGATGCAGATCGGCGCGCAGTTTGTGATGACCCCGTTTTCGGTTGTCCCCGGCGCGAAGATACATTATACCTTCAACGGCCGCGACCCGCTGGATACCGATTGGGGCTATGACTCACCCGTTACGATCAATGTTCCTCCGGGAGAAAAACGCGTATTTAAAACCATCGTGATCACGCCATCCGGCAGGCGCAGTTTGCCGACCAGTACGGTGATGTTCAACCAGGCGCCGGTGCCCGCGGCAAATTATACCCGCGATAGTTTAGGCCTTAAATACACCTTAATGAAAGGAACATTCACTTCGCCTGATCAGCCGGAGTATGCGCAGCCTGTGGACAGCGGGATAGCCAAAACGCTGGAAACCGCTATTTTCAGGAAGACTTACCCGAATGCGGGCGTCATCTTCAACGGGTACATCTCCATTCCGGCTGATGGCGTGTACAATTTTTCACTCAATAATTATACTGACACGCAGTTATGGATCGACGGGAATAAGATCGATGACAACCAGGGCGCGCTGTCGTTGCTGAAGGGTTTTCATAAGATCACGGTGAAATATTTTTACAATGCTCCGCCGCCAAACGCGCGCCGCAGGCCAATGTCTGCCTTGCGCCTGTATGTGATAGCGCCGGGGACAATGGATAAGAAGCTCATAACGCCGGATATGCTGTATAATTGATACTAAAATGCCTAATTTTGATATAAGCGCTTGATCCAGTTGTTCGAATGAAAAAGCTTGTATCATTATTATGCTTTGCCTTGCTGGCACTGGTAAGTTCGTTAAGCTTTATTGCCGACGAACATAAAACATTGCCCATAGGCTCGCCGGCACCTGATTTCAAGTTGTTAGGGGTTGACGGTAAAACCTATACGCTCGCATCTTTTAAGGATGCCAAAATACTGGTGGTGGTTTTTATGTGCAACCACTGCCCTACCTCGCAGGCCTATGAGCACCGCATTATCAAACTGACCAGCGACTATGCGCCGAAGGGTGTTCGCGTGGTGGCCATCAATCCCAATAACCCCGGCTCGCTGCGTTTGGATGAATTAGGGTACAGCGACGTCGGGGATTCTTATGCTGAAATGAAGATCCGCGCTAAGCAGATACATTTCAATTTTCCCTACCTGTACGATGGCGCCACGGAGATCGCCTCCAACAAATACGGGCCCGTAACCACGCCGCATGTTTTCATTTTTGATAAGGACAGAAAACTACGTTATGAAGGCCGTGTGGACGATATGGAAAATCCGGCTAAGACCCCAACCAGCAATGATGCGCGTAATGCTATTGACGCGCTTTTGGCGGGTAAAGAAGTGCCTGTAACCGATACCAAAGTTTTCGGCTGCTCCATCAAATGGCTCGAAAAACGTGACTGGATAAAAAAGGCCGAAATACAATGGGCCAAAGAGCCGGTAAAACTGGATACCATCAGCGCAAGCGGCATTGCCGACCTGCTGAAAAACAAAAGCGATAAATTAAGGCTGATCAACGTTTGGGCCACGTGGTGCGTGCCTTGCGTAAAAGAATTTCCCGACCTGGTAACCATTAATCACCTGTACCGCGACAGGGGGCTGCAGTTGGTGACGCTAAGCTCCGATGAATTGGTTAACCGGGGTAAAGCCCTGAGCTTTTTGGAAAAGAAACAGGCATCAGGTTTAAACTACATTTACAACGGCGACAGTAAATACAAAATGATAGAAGCCATCGACCCGAAATGGCAGGGCGCCTTACCTTACACCATCATCATCGAACCCGGCGGCAAGGTTATTTATGCCAAAGAAGGCGCTTTCGATATGGAAAAACTGAAAAAAGTGATCTTTGATGATCCGATGCTGGGGAGGATATATAAGGAGTAAACATGGACCATAAGCCAGAAGGCTTGCGGTAGCGGGTACACTACCCGGCGTGCTAATTCTGTAATACGATTCGAATTCTTCACAACAGAATTTATAAACGACCGATTAATTTGACCGGATTTTTTTTTAAAGCATTATCAAGCATTTTGTAATTAGTAGGTTCAATATTTCTATCCATTACTTTCGCTATCCATCTATCAAAACATTTCTTGAAAAGTTCAAAACCCTCATTTGTCAAATCTGAGACTTTGATAAGAGTATCATCGTCAACCATTTCATCTTCACCAATTATCGTTCTTGTTGTTAAATTGTGCTTCTGAAAATACCGTATAATATTTTCGTATGCCAAATAACATAAAGGCGAATTAAATTCATAATTTCTCTTCGCTTGAGCGAGCCAACTTACTTGTGCTATAATGAAATCCTTTTCCATGTTATTTTCCAGTTAGTCCGGATTTACAATCCCGGACTAAAATATCAGGCCATTCAACTTTGTATAGGTATTACAGGATTTAATCACAGATCTGTATAGCTATTTCAGGACGGGGCATACGACGCCCTGCACGCTACAATCATGGTTTACACTTTTTTCACTAATTATGACATAATACATTGATAATCAATTAATTACTGTTTAAAACCGTGAAATTATGTAAACCATGTAAACCATGATTTAGCTGCTAATGCTGCACCTTAACCGGGTACGGCGGCCTGGTCGGTTCAACCTGCGGATTTTTCTCCAGTTCCTTTAACGCAACTTCTATAGCTTTTTGCAGTTGCGGGTCGTTGCCTTTGATCAGCTCAGAGGGTGTTTGCTCTACTTCGATATCAGGGGCAACACCAACATTCTCAACCACAAAACCATCCTTGGTCCAGATACCTACGTTTGGCGCGGTTACGCCGCCGCCATCCAAAAATTCAGGGAAGCCCAGTATACCCACCAGTCCGCCCCAGGTACGCGTACCCACCAGCGTGCCGACATTAAATTTGCGGAACATCCAGGGCAGCATATCGCCGCCGGAACCGGCTGACTCGTTGATCAGCATTACCTTCGGTCCTTGTATGGATGCGCTCGGCGATTTCAGGTCCTTGCCGTAACGCATGTTCCAGTAAGCCTGGTAAGGGTTTTGCAGCAGGTTGATATAATAATCGGCCAATGCCCCGCCGCCATTAAACCTTTCATCAATAATAATGGCCTTCCGGTTAGCCTGCGGGTAGAAATAACGTTTGAAATATGCATGCCCCGCCTCCGCGGTATTAGGTACATACACATAAGCTACCTGCCCTTTTGTAGCCTCGGTTACTTTTTGCAGGTTCCCTTCCACCCAATCCCTGTTGCGCAGGTCAAATTCATTATCAACGGGCACCACTTTAACCGTTCTCGACCCGGCATAGTCGGGGTTGGGTCCGACCGTCAATTCGGTGATCTTACCGGCGGTATTCTCAAAATACTGGTACAACTCGTCGGTAGCGGGCACATTCTTTCCATTTACGGCTAATAGATATTCTCCCGCTTTAACATTCACACCCGGCTCGGTTAGCGGCGACCTTAAATTGGGGTTCCAGTTCAGGCCTCCGTATATTTTGCTAATGCGGTACCTGTTATTGGCAATCGTATAGTCGGCTCCCAGCAAACCGCCTTTTATTGCCTCGGGCTGGTACAGGTGATCTCCGGCATCGGTAATACGGTGATGGCCGACAGATAGCTCGCTGCACATCCATTGGATCAAAATATTCAAATCGTCGCGGCAGGCAAGGTCCGGTAAAAAGACGGCATACTTCTTTTTTACCGCCAGCCAATTGTTGCCGTGCATACCGGGATCATAAAAGTAATCGCGGTTGATGCGCCAGGCCTCGTCAAATATCTCGGGCCACTCGGCCGTTGGATCTATTTTCACCTGCAACGCGTTTACATTAAGCATGCCTTTACCGGGTTCGGGCTTTTCACCCGCGCTGGCAATTCCCCAGCCGCCGCTTGTCGCGAACAGCATTTTTTTGGAGTCGGCAGAAAGTTTGTAACCGTCCATATCCATTACTTCGGCATCGGCGCGCTTTTTAAAGTTATATTTGTGCATCTTACCCCCGCCGTTGTCAGCGCGCTCAACATACAGCAGGCTTTCATCGGCGCTTACACCCAGTTGCTCATAATTACCCGCCTTAACCGGGATGTCAATGATACGGTCCTGGATACCATCCCAATCGATCTTCAGCTCTGCTGAAGCTGCGGCCTTTTTCATATCGCCTTTTACATCAGCCTTCTCTTCCTTTTTTGTTTCCGCGGCTTCTTCATCACTTTCTTTGGCAAGCGGCGACGGTGTCTGGCTTTGTAAGGTAACCAGGTAAATGGAGCTGGTTTTCCTCGAGTCTTCGTTCGACTGATCGAACCAGTTGATCACCGGCCCGGCATCGGTAGAAGCGAAGAAATACAAGTATTTGCCATTGTGCGAGAAACAGGGTTCCGAAGCATCACTTAAGCCATCGGTCAGGGGATAGGATTTTTGCTCGTCAACCGAATAAAGCAGCACTTTTTTAAACTGGGTGGCCGTTACTTTGGTATACGCTATCCACTTGGAATCAGATGACCAGTCGCTGAAAATATCCCTGAACGGGCCGGGAACATACAACTCGTCGGAATCGATCTTTTTGATAGCTCCCGAGGCGATATCCAGCACATACAGGTTCCGGCCGTTATCTACATAAGCGATCTTTTTGCCATCCGGCGACCACCTGGGGTTGGTATAAAAACCCGTGCCGGTCATTTTAAACGACTTTACGTCGCCTTTCCCGTCCTGCGATTGAATATCCAACTGGTATTCGCCCGATGCATCGGAAAAATAAGCGATCAATTTACCATCGGGCGACCATGCAGGATACTTTTCATGGGCGGCGGTAGTATTCGTGATGTTGCGGTAATCGCCCTTTTCTGCGGGTACGGTAACAATATCGCCCCTGAAATCAAATACGGCGCGCGCGCCTGTAGGGGATATATCGGCGCTGCGGATATATTTGCCGCCTTTAGCAAAACGCTGTCTTAACTCAAGCAGATCAGCGGCAATGCCGATGGTCAGTTTTTTTGCCGAACCCGCGGCAATGTCATAAATATGCAGGTAACCGGCCTGCTCAAAAACCACCTTTCCATTAGTGCCTGAAATATTCAGCACCGGAAAATCTTTAAAATTGGTTAGTTGCTTTATCTCTTTTGAGCTAACGTCGTAAGAAAATAAATTGAACTCGCCGTTCCTGTCGCTTCTGAAATAGACCGTATTCCCCAACCAAACGGGCTGGGTATCGTTGGAACCCCCTTCCGGTTTGGTAATTTTTACGATCGACTTATCAGCGAACGAAAACAGCCAGATATTCGTAGCCTGGCCGCCCCGGTAATGCTTCCATTGTTTGAACGCGTCGGGTACGGGCGTATAGGCCATGTATTTGCCGTCGGACGAAAAATTAGCATAGTAGGCGTTTGGTATTTCAAGCTGAGTAGCTGAGCCGCCTGTTACAGGCACCGTAAATAGCTGAGCGTACCGGTTGGTAAACTCCACCCGCTGCGATGCGAACAACACCGATTTGCCATCCGGCGAAAAGCCGCGTACCAGATCGGGTGAGGGATGCCAGGTCAATCGTTTTGGTATGCCGCCATCAACCGGGATAACGTACACATCGGTGTTTCCTTCATACTGCGCGCTGAAGGCGATCAGCTTGCCATCGGGTGAAAATACCGGGCTCGACTCGATGCCTTCATCCACGGTAAGCCTGCGCGGCTGTGAACCATCAAGGTTTGCAACCCAAAGGTCTTCGGCGTAAATGAATGCTATATGATCGGCGCTGATGGCGGGCTGCGAGAGCATCCGCGTGTCCCTGGTATCGATACCATATACAACGGATGAACTGGTGACGAGCAGGAAAAATAGAAATGCAAGAGCAATGCTGGTTCTTTTCATGATATTTCAGGCTAAGGGTTCACAATATTGAGTGACTAAAGCTAATGAAATATCTTTTGAAATATTTTATCAGCTTCCCTTAAATACATTTTCCTTTATCATGAACAGTGGCAGCGAGCCATTGTCCAATACGCGGTCGTGGAAATTCCTGATGCTAAATTTAGAGCCTTGCTTTTTCTGCAGTTCTTCCTTCCAATGCATGATCTGCAAAGCGCCGTACTTATAGGTCACCACCTGCGCCGGCCAGCGGCGGATGCGGGCTATTTCGCGCATAGCGATATCATCCTGCCCGCGAATGTTCTTTTTCCAGAAATCAAGCGCCTGCTGATCGGTCCAGCCATAGTAGTTCAATCCTACGTCCAATGGCACACGCACCGAGCGCACAATGTCCCATTGCCATTTACCCAACTCGTCATAGGGGGTTTTGTAGGCGCCCAACTGTCTACCCAATTCTTCCGCGTAAGCGCCCCAACCTTCGGCGAAGCCGTAATAAAAGAACAACTGCTGTACTGCCGAACCTTTTATCTTAGCCGCGATGGAAGACTGGTAATGGTGCCCCGGCACGCCCTCATGGATAAACAGCCAGTCGTACTGGCGTTTATTGTAAGGCTTATCGAACAGGTTGTAATAAAAGGTATTGTCGTTATAGTAGCCGGGCGTTTGCGCCAGCTGTTTGCTTTCTCCCCTTTCGATCTTTAATGAAGGGATAACGGTATCGCTGAATAGCTGATGCAAATTGGAATAAACAACGGCCCTGGTATGTTCGAATGAGCGCTGAACTTCCTGGGGGTCGGTGGTAAAAAATGAAGAGTCGGCCAGATGTCTGTAAAACGCATCTTCGCCCAAACCGATCCTTTTACGTACATCCTCAATATGGCCTTGTACCCTTTTTACTTCTCGCAGTCCGAATTGGTATACCTGGTCGGGCGTTACATCATCCCCCACCCATCGTTTTAACAAATAGGCGTACCAGGCTTTGCCGTTAGGTACGGTGATAATGCCGCCTGTTGGCATCTGCGAAGGCTTTTCTTTAAGCCATTGCTGCTCTAATGCAATTCTTTCGAGGTTGAGGCCGGTTTCATATTTGACCAGTTCGTAATCTGTCTTTTGCGGCAGCGTAAGCCTGTTTTCTGTGTAAAAAGTGAGCTGCGATTTGACTTTGCTAAAAAACTCCAGCTGCTTTTCGATGCTATCTGCTGACTGAATATACTGAAAGCCGCTTACATAACTCAGCTCCAGGTCGGGTAAATGGAGGGCTTTATATCCGTTGACGAAGTCAGCCGAGAATTGACTGAATTTTTTTGGTTGTGCCGGGGCTGCAACTGTGGAAATGGCAATGCCCAAACCCAGGAGAAATATCTTCATTCTTTGGCTTTAGCAATAGACTTCGGTGTGTGTCCGGTTGTTACAAAGCAAGAGTTATACAGGCGTATTAGGTGTTATTCGCATAAATTACAGCCGGCCTGATTGTTATAACGCGCAGCATTAAGCTAAAAGACTGAGATATGACTTTTGGCCGCCCGTTACTCAAACGGATATTCAATAACCTTCATTTTCTCATTTGCCGCAACAGTATCCAAATGCCATGAATAGCCGACGTTTTCGATGGCATAAGTGAAGCCGGCAGTTAGCATCTTGCCGTCGTCAGGCACCTTTTTTTCAAATATCAATTGATGTGCTTTATCCGGGATATCCTTTATTTTCATCGAAACCACTGTCGAATCAAACGGGGCGGTATATCCGTCACTTATGTGTAAAGCAAAACTGATGTTGTACTCATCCGTGGAAAAATCTTTATCGGTGTACAGGATAAATTTCAATGTCCGGGTTGCAACCGGCGTTGGGGCAGGTGCTGGTGTCGGTTTTTCCTTTTTGCACGATGTGGTTAGGCAAATTGCGGCGACTATCAGCGCCATGATCGGGTAAAATTTCATTGTGTTGTAAGCGTTTTTATAGCCTTTACCGTATTTTGCTGATGAGGGTTGCCCGGATCAGAAATTTAACACAAGCTTAAATAAGAATAGTGAGTTTCACTTATCGATTCGTACTTGTGCAAGTTTTGTGTTGCTGATCGTTCACGTGAGGGCAGAAACGTCCGAACTGCTATTCAGTGTCTGACAAAAGATGAATTTTCCCGTCAAACCATTTTCTGGCAGAATACCACGTATTCTTGATATAATAATATTCTTCGTCGCCTAATATAATAGCTGGATAATGTCCATTTATATGCTCGGGCTTAGTTTTGGTTTCGGTTTTAAAGCCAGGTACTTCCCAATCGCCTACGATCGCATTAACATCCCGATATGTATTATAAAATATTTTCTTTTCAGAATCGAATTGCACTTTGAATTGGGCATGCAGGGAAGTTTCATGATGGGTGAAATGATGATTAAATTTAAGGATTAATCATCAAAAAAGAACTATAAATTTCTGTTCACCAGGTGTCTTTTGCGAAGAGGAAATTTGCAAAGGCTGAAAATTCAGTTCTGAGATTTTATTTTGGTTTTATTGAGATAGGCTGTTAATTGCTCAAAGTTCATCCCTTGAATATCTTTAGATATTTTATCCTTTATCTCTCTGAAAGTTTTGACTGTGTCAAAACCTTTGATCTTTTTATCTTTCGTTTTCATTGCCTACAATCTCTTTGGGGGAACGTATCTCAAGGGTCGAATGTCCCAAACGTAAATTTACAGAATTATAACCGCGAATACGATAAACATTTACAATATGTTTAAAATTCCAGCTTATTAATATATCGACTTTGCTTAACGTAGCGACTGCAATATGGATACAATCGTCAAGGCTGGTTAGGCCAATGACCTTCTCATTAATGTAACTTTGGGCGAGAGACAGGGCCTGCGGCGTTACCGGGATAAATTCTTTTTGTTCGTCGGTAAGGCTACTGAAAAAGTCTTTAATTTAATGAGGAGCACTTGATAACTCACTTTCTGTTAAATTTGAATAAACACATATAATCTGCCCCAATTTAACTTTTTCGAAAAGCAAAGTGGACTCCTCCTCAAATTCCACGTCAAACATTCCACCAAAAACTGATGTATCGAAATAAAAGCGTTGTGTCATAACACAAATATTATCTTATTAAACTACCCAACCAAATGCCTTTCCTTATGCGTTCCCGGATGCGAGAACCGTTCTTTCAGGTACTCCCCGGTATAAGAATCTCTCTCTTTGATCAGATCCTCCGGCACCCCTTCAAAGATCACGTTACCGCCGTTGTCGCCGCCTTCCGGACCAATGTCTATCACCCAGTCGGCGCATTTTATCACGTCCATGTTATGCTCAATGACGATAATGGTATTGCCGTGCTCCAGGAGGGCGTCGAATGATTTGAGCAGCTTTTTGATATCGTCGAAATGCAGACCCGTAGTCGGCTCATCGAATATGAAAAGTGTTTTATTGGAATTATTTCCTTTTACCAGGAACGACGCCAGTTTGATACGCTGTGCTTCCCCGCCCGATAAGGTGTTGGACGATTGTCCCAGTTGAACATAACCCAGGCCCACATCTGCCAAAGGCTTGATCCTGCTGAGTATTTTGGGCTCTTTCCTGAAAAATTCCAGCGCTTCTTCAATGGTCATGCCCAGCACATCGGATACATTTTTTTCCTGGTAGGTCACATCCAAAATGTGCTGCTTAAATCGCTTGCCTCCGCAGGTTTCGCAGGTGAGGAAAATATCGGCCATAAACTGCATTTCGATCTTCACCTCGCCCTCGCCCTGGCACACGTCGCAACGCCCGCCTTCGACGTTAAATGAAAATGCGGATGGCTTTAGTCCCGACGCTTTGGATGCCGGCTGGCTGGCATATAGGTTGCGTATCTCGTCCCAGGCTTTCACATAGGTAACCGGGTTGGAGCGTGACGAACGCCCTATCGGGTTTTGATCGACCAGTTCTACCTGCTCTATTTTGTTATGATCGCCAGACAGCTCATCGTACGAACCGGTTTGTTCGCCGGTATAATTACCCAGGGCTTTTTGCAGAGCCGGAGCAAGAATGCGTTTCACCAGGCTCGTTTTACCTGAACCGGATACGCCAGTTACGACGGTCAGCACCCCCAATGGGAATTTAGCATTCACATGTTTCAGGTTATTTTCGCGTGCGCCTTTGATCTCGATAAAATCGTTCCATTTGCGGCGCGTAAGCGGGATAGCAATTTGTTCCTTTCGTGCCAGGTAGCGACCGGTAAGGCTGTTGTCATCTTCAATTATTTCATCATAAGTACCGGAAAATACCAACTCACCGCCATGCGTACCTGCAGCGGGACCAATATCAATGATATGATCGGCAGCCTGCATAATTTCTTCTTCGTGCTCCACCACCAAAACCGTGTTGCCTACGTCACGCAGGGATTTCAGCACCGTGATCAGTCTTTGCGTATCGCGCGGATGCAAGCCGATGCTCGGTTCGTCCAACACGTAAACCGAACCTACTAAACTGCTGCCCAGCGAGGTAGCCAGGTTAATGCGCTGCGACTCGCCGCCGGATAAAGTATTTGACAAACGGTTCAGCGTTAAATAGCTTAACCCTACGTTATTCAAAAAGCCCAGGCGGCTGGTTATTTCCTCCAGCAAGCGCTTCCCTATCTTTTTGTCGCGCTCATCCACCTCGAGGTTCCTGAAAAAATCGTAAGCTTTATCAAGGGGCATCAATACGATGTCCGTAATCGATTTGCCGTTGATCTTCACATAGGAAGCATCCTGCCTTAATCGACTACCCTTGCACTCCGGGCAGGTGGTTTTGCCGCGGTAGCGCGAGAGCATCACGCGGTATTGTATCTTATAGGTTTGCTCTTCCAGTTCTTTAAAGAAAGCATCCAGGCCGCGGAAATATTGATTCCCTTTCCATAACAATTGCTGCTGTTCTTCGGTCAGTTGGTTATACTGGCGATGTATCGGGAAATCAAACTTTAAGGCACTCTTAACCAATGCATCGTTCCACTCGCGCATCTTTTCGCCACGCCATGGCGCGACAGCGCCTTCGTATATCGTTTTACTTTTATCGGGAATTACCAAATCTTCATCAATGCCGATGATCTTACCATAACCTTCGCAGCGTTTGCAGGCGCCGTAAGGGTTATTAAAACTGAAAAAGTTTGGCGATGGTTCTTCGAAAACGATGCTGTCCAGTTCAAAACGGTCGCAAAAGAAGCGTTCGCTTTCTTTTTCATCACCCGGCTTTTGATAGCGTAAATAGCAATCGCCTTTGCCTTCAAAAAACGCTGTTTGCACCGAATCCCCCAAACGGCTGACGGTTTCGTCGGTCTCATTTTTTGTGATGCGGTCGATGACGATCTTAACTTCGGTATGGTGGTCGGTCAGCGGGGTTTTGTCTGTATTACTTGCTTTCTTACTGTCTCCTTTTAACTGGATCTTCATCGAACCGCTATCAACCGATTCATCAGCCAGCAGTTCCTCTATCCTCGATAACTTCGCCCGGTATTCAACCCGCACAAAACCCTTTTGCAGCAATACCGCCAGTTCTTCTTTCAGGCTCCGGTTGTTATGCGGGTACAGCGGGCACAAAATGGTTACCTGCGAATCATCCGGCAGCGAAGTGACAAAATTCACCACATCGGTTACGGTATCTTTCTTTACAACCTCGCCCGAAACAGGAGAAATAGTTTTGCCGATGCGCGAGAAAAGCAATTTCAGGTAATCATATATCTCGGTAGAAGTACCTACTGTTGAGCGGGGATTTGATGTAATAACCTTCTGTTCGATGGCTATCGCCGGGGCAATGCCTTTGATATAATCCACATCCGGCTTGTTCATCCGGCCCAAAAACTGGCGTGCATAGCTCGAAAGGCTTTCCACGTACCGCCGCTGCCCTTCGGCATACAGCGTATCAAAAGCCAGTGACGACTTGCCCGAACCCGACATACCGGTGATCACCACCAGTTTGTTTTTGGGTATGGCCACGTCCATGTTCTTCAGGTTGTGCACCCGTGCGCCTTTGATAATGATGTGGTGTTGTGGATCCTTCTCTGCTTCGCTGCTCATAGTTCATTGTTCATAGTTCATAGCCGGACCGGATAGTTACCATGAACTATGATCCATAAACCATGAACTCGTTTTTGCGTGCGCAAAATTCCTAAAAAATTTAGCACTTTCCAAATGGTTTGGTCGGCCGATTGTAATTGTTTTGTAAGTTCGAAACCGCGGTTAAACCTCTGAGTACCTGATTGGTCTAATTTGTTAAAAAATGTTAAAAAAGCACCTTTTAGGCAATAAATCGGCTTCAGGCCGAAATACTATTTGTTTTTTAAGCTGGAATTCGTTTTATTTGGGTAACAATTTATTAACAGAAAGGGCCCTATAGATCAAATTCTACTTTATCAATTAACGATTAAAGCACTTAGTTTAAAGTAGTAATCTATGGATTTACAATTGAAGAGTGATCAGGATCTAATCCATCTGTACGTTGCGGGAGAAGAAGCCGGGCTTGTAGAACTGATCCGCCGTTACCAGGCAAAAATTTACACCTCTATTTATTTATTGGTCAAAGACGAATATCTCGCCGAAGATATTTTCCAGGATACTTTTATAAAGGTCATCAATACATTGCGCGCCGGTAAATACAATGAGGAAGGCAAGTTCCTTCCATGGGTTACCCGGATAGCGCATAATTTGGTTATCGACCATTTCAGGCGCGAAAAACGCACGCCATTAGTTAGCGGCGGCGATGATTTTGATATTTTCGATGTGTTGGGTCACTACGATGAAAGCACCGAGGACCGTATGGTACGCGAGCAAACGCATAAGGACCTGAAAACCTTAATTCACCTTTTGCCCTCTGAGCAGAAAGAAGTACTCATTATGCGTCATTTCGGCGATATGAGCTTTAAGGAAATCGCCGATGTGACGGATGTAAGCATCAATACCGCCCTTGGCCGCATGCGTTACGCGCTGAATAACCTGCGCAAAATGATGCAGAACAAGGAAATGAGTTTGAAGAACTAACTTTATTTATAAAGCTTATAAGGGTTATAAATGTTGTGGGATACACTCTGCAATATTTATAGCCCTTTGCCGTTTAGTAACCATTACAACCTTCCAAAACCTGCAAGGCTTTCGTCCGCTGCAATCTCAAACAAAAATTTCATCAAAATTTCATCTTCGGTATAATATTCTATTTTTGTGTACGTTATCTCAATATAACAAAACCAAACAATAGATCATTTTATTTAGAAAAGAAAAGCGTATGGGTGAAACTTTTACAACGACTTTAAATGACACAACAAACCAACAGGCTATGAACGAGTCAGACGCCATTGAGAATTTGGAAGGAGACGATCTGATGTTTTATCACTCGTTACGGGCTGATTTGGATCTTTTGAAAATGAACCCCAGTTCGGAAACTGTTCACAACATCCTCAATTACTCAAAGAGTTTGCGTTAGATTTAGTTCATGGATCATGGTTCATAGATCATAGCCAACAGCGTAGAGCTTGTTGATATGGCCTATGAACTTTTTATTTTCTTATCGCCTTTCCTATTTCTATTTTAGCGGAATGTTGAGATTATAGCACAATGTGCCATGAACCATCAACTATGAACCATGAACTAACAAAGAATGCTCCGCGCCGAACGTTACCGCCATTTTGTCGAATATTTTACTGCCCATCAGCCCAATGCCGAGACCGAATTGCATTATGGCAATCCGTTTCAGTTGCTGATAGCGGTTATCCTTTCGGCACAATGCACCGACAAGCGCATCAACCAGGTTACGCCAGCCATTTTTAAAGATTTCCCAACCCCTGAGTCATTGGCTGTTGCAACGCAAGATGAAATTTTTCAATACATCCGCAGCGTAAGCTATCCCAACAATAAAGCAAAGCATTTGGTAGGCATGGCAAAAATGCTGGTAAACGACTTTCAGAGCGAGGTACCCTCGGATATCAACGCGTTGCAAAAACTGCCCGGCGTGGGCCGTAAAACCGCCAACGTGATCGCCTCGGTGGTTTACGAAGCGCCGGCGATGGCTGTGGATACACACGTGTTCAGGGTGGCCAACCGCATCGGGCTAACCATTAACGCCAAAACGCCCTTAGCCGTTGAGAAGCAGCTGATTGAGTATTTGCCTGAAGAAACGCTCCGGTTTGCCCACCACTGGCTCATATTGCATGGGCGATATATTTGTCTTGCACGAAGTCCCAAATGCGAGATTTGCCCCATCAGCTGGTTTTGCAAGTATTATGAACGCACGCACACAGAAGCTTTCCTAAAACGCGCGGAGGCGGCGAAAACAAAAAAAGTTAAGGATCAGAAAAAGAAGAAGCAGCTGGACAAGATCGCCAAAGAGCTGAAGAAGCGCAGTGTGGATAAAGATATTTGATTATTCTATTGTTGAATTGCTAAATTGCTGTATTGTTGGATTGACCTGTTTCGCAGCGAAAAGCCTTATTTACAGCCTTCCAACAATAAAACAATCCAACAGGAAAACAATTTTTAATAATTACTAAAAAAATTAGTAAATGTAAAATATATTACATACGTTTGCTATCCGAAATACTAAAAGCATGAGCAACTCAGAGAAACTTAAAGCATTGCAGCTTACCCTTGATAAGCTGGAGAAATCGTACGGTAAAGGCACCATCATGAAGCTGGGCGATACCGCCATTGAACCTATCGACGTGATATCAACCGGGTCCATTGGTCTTGACATCGCCTTAGGTGTAGGCGGATTACCCAAAGGACGTGTGGTAGAAATATACGGACCTGAGTCATCCGGTAAAACTACCCTGGCCATACATGCCATTGCCGAATCGCAGAAAAACGGCGGCATCGCAGCGTTCATTGACGCCGAGCATGCTTTTGATCGTTTTTATGCCAAGCGGTTAGGTGTTGATGTAGAAAACCTCCTCATTTCGCAGCCGGACAACGGCGAACAGGCATTGGAAATAGCCGATAACCTGATCCGCTCGGGAGCGATTGATATCCTGGTGATCGACTCGGTTGCTGCTTTGGTACCTAAAGGTGAAATTGAAGGCGAAATGGGCGACAGCAAAATGGGTCTGCAGGCACGTTTGATGTCGCAGGCTTTGCGCAAGCTTACGGGCACTATCAGCAAAACCGGGTGCTGCTGCATCTTTATCAACCAATTGCGCGATAAGATTGGCGTGATGTTCGGTAACCCCGAAACGACTACCGGTGGTAACGCACTGAAATTCTACGCATCTGTACGTTTGGATATACGCCGCATCTCTCAAATTAAGGATACCGATGAAGTTTCCGGCAACAGGGTAAAAGTAAAAATTGTCAAGAATAAGGTTGCACCACCATTCCGTATTGCCGAGTTTGATATCATGTTTGGCGAAGGCATATCCAAAGCCGGCGAGATCATTGACCTGGGTGTGGATTATAACATCATCAAAAAATCAGGTTCATGGTTCAGCTATGGCGATGCCCGTTTGGGACAGGGCCGTGATGCGGTAAAACAATTGCTGCTGGATAATCCTGAACTGATGGAAGAACTGGAAGTGAAAATTAAAGAAACGGTGACGGGGGAAAAATTACCAGTTGAAACTGAATAATTTTTTAAGATTACACCGATCTTAAGAAAGATTACACCGATTTAATAAGTGATTTTTATAAGAGGCTTTCCGTTTGGAGGCCTTTTTTATTTGACCGAATCCACATGCGGGTGCACCTCGCCCGATTTCTCAACCGGCTGTTTGTTGGATTGATCGATAGTAAGATAAGTATATACGATCGCGGCGACCACGATCAGGGCTAATACCACCAGGCCCGTAATGCCCTTACGCTTATCCTGGCGCATCAGCCAGATGAAGAATGCCACTAAGGGTAGTACAAATACAGCAAAGAAAATTATTGACGGAATACTCACCTGCACACTGAATTATTATTGTCTGCAAAAGTATAAATAACTCGCAGAAACAGCATGTAAACCGTTCAATATTCCTCACTTACTGATACCTATCAGTCTTTCAAGTGATTATACTCATTTTTTCAGGATAGCGGTTTGTAGACCTTTATACCGTTAAATATCAATAATATGAAGACTATCGCCGTACTTACTGACTTCTCCGCACGCGCAGAGCACGCATGCCGGTATGCACTGGGCCTTGCTAAAAAGATAAAAGCTAATGTATTGTTATTCAATTCGTTCCTTGTACCGGCCGACGTTCCTATGGCTGCGCAGGTGGCATGGCCAACGGTTGATTACAATGAAATAAAGAAGCAAACTGAAAGAAACCTGGCAGAGTTGCGGAAGAAATTGGAACATGAGATAAAAAATGAACATAAGCCGGGCACGTTCCTCCCTGCGATCGCCTGGCAATGCGAAGAGGGTGCTATAGCAAATAATATCCCCGAATTGGAAGAGAACCGGGATATTGCGCTGCTCGTAATGGCAACACACGGGACAGACCAGCTATCGGCCTTCATGTTCGGTAACAATTGCCGCAACGTCATAGATACCGCTACTCTCCCGCTATTGATCATCCCGGAAACCAGCCCGCTCGACGAACTTAAGCGCATTGTTTTTGCTACTGATGTCACTTATACAGATGTGCAATACATTAAAGCATTGGCTGAATTTGCCAAACAGGTTTCGGCCGAAATTACGATCTCAAATGTAAACCCTGATAATCCGCTCGACAGCGACCATGACAACGCTGTGCGCCTATTTATGAACGACGTGGAACAGGATGTTGATTACGACCAGATAAATTTTCGCAGCATACCCAATGGCAATGTAAAAAAGGGCTTGGAATGGCTTCTCGAAAACGCTAAGTTTGATATGCTGGTAATGGTACACCGTAAAAGCAATCTTTTTGAGCTGATATTCAAATCGAGCATCACAAAAAAAATTGCCGACCGCGTGGATATACCTTTGCTGGTTTACCCATACCCAGCGACCGTTGTACCATTAATTTAAATAATGATCAAGCTTTATTCGTTCCTCGCAGTTCTGCTTCTGATAACAGGCTGCAGCAATAACAATATTGTCCATCCCCAGCGAAAAAACATTATCGAAACTGTATACGCATCAGGCAGGATTATGGCCGACAGCGAGTACACTGTGTTCGCGCTGAACCCCGGTACGGTTATTAAAAAACTGGCTAAAGAAGGCGACCATGTAAAAAAAGGGCAAGTATTATATGTCATTAACAACACAGCGCCTGCGGCAAAACTGGATGCGGCAAACATCGCCTATCAAAATGCCCGGCAAAACCTTTCGGCCAATTCAAGGATATTGAGCGACCTGAAATTGTCTATGCAGAACGCCGGTATCAAATTCAGCAATGACTCGTTACAATATACTCGGCTGAAAACCTTATGGGCCCAAAATATCGGCACCAAAAGCTCGCTGGACAATGCCGAGGTACAGTACCGCACCTCATCGAACGCAAAGCGTTCGGCGCGTGAAAAGTATTATGCGACTGTGAATGACCTGAATGTTTCGCTGAAAAACGCCGAGAGCCAGCTCGCCGGTGCGCAAAACGACCTTAATAATTATATCATCAAAGCCGAAAGCCCGGGTACTGTTTACCAGATGATGAAGGAAAAAGGCGAGGCGGTGAAAGCCAACGATCAGTTGGTGATGCTGGGCAAAACATCCGAAAGAATCATAAGGTTGTCCGTTGATCAACAAGATATTGACCGTGTGAAAGCAGACCAGGAGGTGCTGCTCAAAACAGATGCTACCGGCGACCATATCTTCAAGGCAAAAATTATCCGCATATATCCCACGATGAACGAGGCTGATCAGACCTTTCGTGTCGACGCTGTGTTTACCGGTGCTGACTCCCAGCCATATATTCACACCTCGGTGGAAGCAAATATCATTATTCAGCATAAAGATAATGCGTTGGTTATACCTAACCGCGCTCTCATCGGGTCAGATAGCGTAAAGGTAAAACAGGGGCGGAAATCAAAAAATATAGCGATCAAAGCCGGTATCCACACGCTGGATGAAACCGAGGTTTTGAGTGGCCTCAATGAACAATCGGAAGTGATCGTCCCTTTAGCAAAATAAAAGATGCTGGTTGATACCCTCATAGCAAAAAGGCACTTGATGGCCAATAAGAAGCAAACGCTTGTGGCTATGCTCGGCGTGACCTTCGGCATTGCTATGTTTATTTTGATGATCAGCTTTATGACGGGGGTCAATCAATTTATGGAGGATACGATGCTGTCATCGACACCGGACATTCATATATATAACGATATTAAAACCGATTACACGGCATCTATTGCCGGAGCGTATTACAAGGATAAAAACACCGCTATTGTTGTTCATCACCCCAAGCCCAAACAGATAAAGCTGAATATTAAAAATGCCGCAGGTATCATCAATGACCTGAAGAAAGATCCTGCCATCAACTATGTTTCGCCGTTCCTGAGCACGCAGGTATTTTACAATTATGGGCCGGTACAAATAAACGGCAATATCGACGGTGTAAACATCCAGGACGAGGCTAAGATATTTGACCTCGCAAGTAAAATGGTTGCCGGTGTGCCCGAAAACCTGCTCAGTTCAGACAAGGGCATTATTATGGGCCGGGGTCTGGCCGAAAAGCTAAACCTGGGTATGGGCGATATGGTGACGCTGACCACGCCAACCGGTACTACCATGAGCTTCAGGGTAGTGGGCTTATTTGCCATAGGCATCAGCACCATTGATAATACCCGCAGTTATGTTAACCTGGCCAATGTGCAGCAACTGATGGGTGAAGACAGGAGCTATATAACCGACATCAATATCAAGCTCCGTACAAATAAACTGGCAAGGTCCAAGGCTGTTGAGTTGGGGAAGAAATATGATTACAAATCGGATGACTGGGAAACGGCCAATGCATCCGTATTGGCGGGTAATATCGTGCGCGATGTATTAACCTACGTAGTAAGTGTCACCCTGCTTGTTGTCGCGGGCTTTGGTATTTACAACATCATGAACATGACCATCAATAATAAGATGAAGGATATCGCGATATTGAAGGCGCAGGGATTTGCGGGCAAGGATATTGTGCAGATATTCCTGAGCCAGTCGCTCTTTATCGGCTTTTTTGGCGCCATGATGGGCGAAGTGCTTGGGTTTCTTTTGGCTTACGCTTTGTCGAGAGTACCTTTTCCGCATAACGACTTCATTGCGCTTAAGTTCTTCCCGGTGATGTTCAACCCGGCACACTATGTATTCGGAATGGTTTTTGGCGTGGTGACGCCCTTCATCGCGGGGTTGATGCCTTCGTTAAAAGCGTCAAGAATTGACCCGGTGGCCATATTGAGAGGATAATATATGAGTATAGCGCTGCAAGCTGAGAAACTGAACAAACACTTCCATGAACCGGAAGATTTTCATGTTTTGCAGGATATCAGTTTTTGGGTGAATAAGGGCGAATTTGTACCGATCATCGGCAAGTCGGGCAGCGGTAAATCAACGCTGCTATACCTGTTAAGTACCCTTGATACAGATTATACGGGCAGCATAACCATCAATGATGTCCTAGTTACAGGCAAAAGCCAAAACGATCTTGCAAAGTTCAGGAATGAAAATATCGGCTTTGTCTTCCAGTTCCATTTCCTCCTGCCGGAGTTTTCGGCACTCGAAAACGTGATGTTGCCGGCTCTGAAACTGGGCAAGTTCAGCAGGGAAGAGATTGAGGCAAACGCTATGGACAAGCTTAAACAGCTGGATATGGATGGTTTCGCGCATAAACTATCAAGCAAGCTTTCGGGCGGACAACAGCAACGGGTAGCCATAGCGCGTTCGCTGATCAACAATCCGGCTATCATAATGGCCGACGAGCCCACGGGCAATTTGGACAGCATCAATACCGGGATCGTCTTTGATATTTTTCATGAATTGTCGCAACATAACGGCATCACCATATTGACGGTAACACATGACCTGGATTTTGCAAAAGGCGCCGACAGGGTTATCGAAATGGTTGACGGGAAAATAAAAGTATAGCCTTACCTGTCTATAATTATCTTGCGCGAATAGGTCTTTTGTCCCAAAAGCACCTTGAGCACATAAGCTCCGGGCGGGAGGTGGCTGGTATCAAGTACAGTACTGAAATTACCCGACGGAATAGCCTCCTGTTGCATTAAGCTGCTCTGACCCGCACCGTTCACCATCAATAGGTTCATATTCGCGGCAGCAGGCGCGGCGAACACCACATTCAACAGGCCGTTAGCCGGCACCGGAAACACTGTAAGACCGATGTCGTTAGCACCCGGATTGCTCGCCAGTATAACATATACAAACTTGTCGGACATGGAAACGCAACCGCTGACGGAGGTAATGCCCACTGTATAGTTGCCGCTTTGCTTAGGCGAATAGGTTTGATTAACAGCGCCGCTTATTGGCGCTCCGTTCAGATACCACTGATTACCAGAGGCTAAATTCGAGCTAAGTATGGTCCCATTCTGTGTAATGACTGGTTTTACAACAGTAACAGCTTGCCTTGCGGCTGAAGCGCATCCGGGGCTTTCGAGGTGAATATCGTACAGGTAATAATAGAAATTTTTATAATAAGCGGTATCGGAGCTCGATGCAGCGGTGTTGCCTATAATACTCACAACATCGCCTATCTTGAACGGATAACCCGACACGCCGCCGTTATTGCGATAGATGGTTGCGGTACTGTCGTATATCGCGCTGATAGCGAAGGTTCCGGCATAGGGTAAAAGCAAATTGAGGTTATATACCTGGCCCTTGTCATTCGGGTCATCGGGTTGTGCTCCGGGTTTTGGGTTTGATGTTGTTGCTACAGCGTCGATGGTGGTGGACGACACCACCTCGCCCGTCGAGTCAGCGACACTAAAAGTTATCTTCCCCGAATATCCGACGTATATCCGTGCGCTCGATATGATGACGGGAATGCGTGTAAATACATTTATTGCCGGCGTAAACTGGTTATAGCCGCCAGCGCTGAACACATTTTTAGTGGCGGGGCCAATAGTTCCTTTGAAATCATTCAAACCGGCGTAATAAGTATTGTTGACCGGGGCCTGCGCGGTACTTACCGCAGCGCCGTAAGCAAAAGGTATAGTGTCGGTCGCATTATGGTACCACAACAGTTCACCATCGCCGGTTCCTGATAAAGCATAAGTAGAACCGGCATCGCAGTGCGTGGCAGCAAGGTTGCTTGCCGCCGGCGGGTTGGCGGTAAATACGGTATCTTTAACCTGGTTATTACCCGGTATAAGATCAGCGGGCAATGTAGTAGCCGCGGTGATCGTGTAGGTGGATCCGGGGGTGAGGTTAAAGGCAGAATTAAAGGTGAAATTATCTTGCTCCGCCGGCGCGAGGGTGCCCATAAATGTTTGGCTGAATGAGGTCACTGTACCGTTTTGGGTGGTAATGGTAACATTAACAGGCACCTGGCTAATGGATGCGCTGCCATAATTTTTAAGCGTTACCGTTACGGGTGCCGACCCGGCACAAACGCCGCCTGAAACAGGACTAACCACTGCTATGACCCCTACATCTATGCTTGCCTGCAAAAACTGCACGCGGTAATCCTGGGTTTCGCCTTTGGCATAAGTGCCGCATGCGGTTATTGTCGAAGGATCGGTGGTTTCAACACATACTACCCGCATCAGGCCGAAGTTGCCTGGTATAACTGTTCCTGGTACTGCGATGTTAGTTGTGAACGTGCCTGTGCCATTGATAACACCGGTTGTAGCGACCAGTTCGCTGGGATCGAAAACACCATTGCCGTTCCAGTCGATAAATACTTTAGCGATCTTATTAAAATTGGCGCCGCAGGTGCCGAGGGTAAGACTAAGCGGGTAAGTCTTGCTTTGCTCCAATTGCACGGTCATATTGGTATAATCAGAATAGCTGGCACAACCCGCAGGCGGCGTATTGTTCACGTTGGAAAGCGTTACCTTATTGATCCTTGAATCGGCACTGGAAAGCGGGTTCGACGCGCAATATGCAGCACCTCCAATGCCTGTCACAATAATAGAATAATCCTGTGAGCCCGATTTCAGGACTCCTTTGTGCGAAACCGTGATCGTATAGGATCTTCCGGGAATAGCGCCGGCAAGAAACACCTGTTCCACGTTATCCCTGATGTTATCTCCTTTTGTAGCCGCCGCTGAAGGATTATTTGGATCGAGCACCCAGGGTAAAAAGGTATTGGTACCGTCGCTTATCCTGATATCCAGGTCGTTCACCAGTTTTGGGGTACGGTCATCGATTAACCCCGTTTTGGTCGTGTCGCCTGCCGGGTCGGTCCACGAAATGGTTGCCATCAGCGGCCCGTTCCCCGAAGCAACTACGTTGAACGTCTGTGTTTGCCCCTGCGTCAATGTTTTTTCATTAACGAGGCTTTTAGTCCCATTATTGGTAATAGCTTCAGCGGCCTTACCGGTATTCAGCAGGCCCCAGCCATAAATATAATCGGGACCAGGATTCCCGGCGTCAAAGGCCGTATGGCACACCAGCCCTTTCAGCGTAGCCGACCGCATAAAGGCACCGCCGTTCTTCTTACCGTAGTACTCCTGCAGCAAATACAAGGAGCCCGTAACGTTAGGGGCAGCTTGCGAAGTTCCCGAAAATACGATGTAACTTGTGGCATTGGCGCTGCCGCATGACAATACATTCAAACCATTCGCTACCAGGTCGGGTTTCACCCGCCCGTCATTGGTCGGCCCCCAGCTGCTGAAATACGTTGTCGAAACGCTCTGCGTATTAGTTGGCCCGAACGGCAGCGGGTTTATAGCACCAATGGTCAAAATATTCTTCGCGTTTCCTGTGGTGCTTATCGTTTCGTAGGCACCATTGCTGCTGATATTTGCAGGGCGTGCACCTTTGTTAACCAGTGTCGGATCGGTGGCGCTTTTGTAGCCGTAATAAGTCTCCCCAACAGCCGGCCCGGTACTACCCCGTGCATTTCCGGCCGATTCAATGATCAGGTAATAGGGTGCATTATAGGCAATCTGGTCAAACTGCTGCGTGCGTTCGGCGTAAAAGCCAAAAGTATAATCAACCGTATCGCCCGGTAGCCCGAACCACTCCCAGCGGTTAAACGCATCGTCAAAAACCCACCCCGCTTCGTCGCCATAGGAATGGTTTGAAAGTAGCAGCGCCTTGGCCGCAATGCTCATCTCGGCAACATCATCATTAAAATCATACGATTGCAGGGTTGCGGCATTAAAGGCCATACCTTTCGCGGGATTGTATACACCTTTTGCGATCATGGTTCCGCTCACGTGGGTTGAGTGATCGATAACCGGTGAATTGTCATGTACTGTGATGGTCTTGCCGGCAAATTCCTGGTGGGCGGTAAATACGGCTCCGCCATCCCAAATAGCCAGTCTGCCGTTCAAAAACGCACTCGACCCGGATAAATTCAATCCCAACGCCCCCCCGGGCTGAACGGCAGTGGTATTTGTCGTCGCCGCGGAAATGATATTTTCGTGCGTGATCAGGTAGATTGGGAAACCACGTTTGTTTACTCCCTGGAGGGTTGCTATGCCCCCGCCCTTTGTCTTGCGGCTGATCACCCAACCATGACCCGGCGCGAGCGCCAGCGCTTTTTGCCTGGATGCGGTATAATCCGTTTTTGCTTTCGCAGCAAGGGCTTCAAGTTCTTGTTTTTTTGCTTGTAAAACAGGTACTTGCTGACAAAAAGCTTCACCGGCAATAAAGAATAGAAGAATACCTGTAAATAATGCAGCGTAACGTTTTTTCATCTACCTTATAATCATATTATCAAGCTGCATCCTTCCGGGGACTAATATATCCCACGAGTGGTTATTGTTAAAACGAAGCATCTGGTCTTAACGTTGTCGGAGCCAAGATATAAATTTACCCCCACAGCTGAATTATTGTTTTTTATTCCACGCCGTAAAATAAACGAAGCTGAACCCGGCCTGCCCGTATTGTTTTGCCAATTTTTCCTGTATAATTTTATAAACTCTCATTTCAGGATATACAGAAACGTTTGTTTCCAGTCGTGCCCAGGTCTGAATATCTATTTTTGCTTGTCCGTTGCATATATTTCGACTGTCTTTTTTATAACAAAACCTTTGAAGTTGCCTGCAGGCACTGGTGTCCCGGACACAAATGATCATGCCGGGCAGATTAGCCGAAAATAAATTTGACGACAGGTTCTTGTCCCAGTAACCCCAAAAGCTCAAGACAGGCAGGATACCCCAGCATACAAGTACCAATTTATTCCATCTGTATGTGATCGTCTGAAAAACGAGTACACCGTCCTTGTTTTCCAGGAAAACAAAATACAAAAACAAGATCATTGCTGTGTTCCACGGCCACAGTACCTCGTATCCCTGAAATCCAAAAGGGCCCAATAGTAATAGAACGCCCAGGTGCATCACAATTAAAACTTTTGCAGACCTTGCTTGCGTTTTCACAAAAAACAAACCGATACCGGCAAGCAATTCCGTTAGCCCAAGCAGGTAGCCACTGTAATGCACCCAGCTTTGACCACTAATATTTGCCGGAACCCTTAAGAACCTTGTAAGTATCATATTGGTCCATACCACATTCAAAAAGCCCTCATTCAATTTGCAGAGACCGCTATAAAAATAAGTGGATATCAACAAAAAAGCGATAGCCGGTGCGATGTACTTTGAACTGGTTTCATTTACAATAAAAATGAAAATGATAAAAATATACAGGTATTCCCAGGGTAACCACCTGCTTTGGTCAAGAAGGCATGAAAGCACCTCTACTACAAGTAATCCGGTTAGTAAAAAGGTATTCCGCCTGAAAAACAGCACTATAATTAATAAAAGCGACAGCACAAATAAAATTGTATGCATCACGGCCGGCAGGTGATCAAACCATTCGAAAAAAGGTGCAGTGGGCAATGATCTATAGGTGGTCCATATCTTCCAGCTCATCAATTTCGCGATCAGCCAGAACAAACAAGTTATCTTCAGGAGCAAAACGTTTTTATCTTTTAGGTAAAAAAGTTTTTTTGCTGCATTCCTGGTTTCCATTCCATGAACCTACTAAATAATTTCAAAACCGATTAAAAAAACCGTACTTTTAAAATATATTTGAACCGGTACATAAAACCTTTTGTTAAAAGTTCTCGTATAAGTATAATTCTGTACTGTTAGGGCAATTAGGATATAGTATGAAATTAAAAATCGGCTTAAGCGTTTTTGCATTATTAATGATCAGTGCAGTTGTGCACGCGCAAACTTTACCTTGTGGCGGTACTGACCCTGATGCTACCTGTCCCATTGATTCCTGGGTTATTGTTTTGGTTGCCGCTGCTTCATTTTTTGCCGCGTATACCCTTTTAAAAAGGAAAAAGAATACTTCCCCTGCTACTACTCGTTAAAGTATCAATTCTTCGCTTTGAGTTTTCTCCAAAACTAACTGGCTTTTAAAGCTGCAATTCCGTTCATCCTCATTTTCCGCGTATTACTTCAAATGCCTGTCGCGCATAGGTTTAATCCTCTTTATTCTATTTAAACCATGCTCTTTGAGCCCGGCTTTACCATCTTCAATTGTGGGAAATCTTTCTCAAAACGGGGAATAAAAACACGTTAAAAATGTTGTAAAGCGCTGATTTTCAAAATTTCATTATTGCGGATTAGTGGTTTTTTATCTTTTTGAACTTAAAAAACCTAAAAGGCCCGGTAAGCGGTATCCCATCGCCTGTTGTGCATGATTATTGCTGATAATCTACGCACACTATTGATTATTTTGAGACAAGGAACAGTTGGCTTATGAAAATATTTACAAAGCTCTTATCAGCACTAAATATTGAAAATAAATCCGGTTTAATACCTGCGGCGATATATCTGCCGCAGCCCGGTATTATTTCCAAAAAAAGGAAGCGTTTTACCTTGCCCCTGCTACGGCCGGTGGTATTTAGCTTAAAGCAATCCCTGTTTTTGATCACTGCGCTTATTTTAATATCATGGTCTGGAAAGGTTAATGCCCAGACCGCCCCTGCCATTTCTTACACTACACCGAATACGTTTGTTTATGGAACGGCCATTGCGACTTTGACTCCAACAAATAGCGGAGGCGTGCCGGATACTTATTCCATCAGTCCGGCACTGCCATCAGGTTTATCATTTGACGCCGGAACCGGGACGATCTCTGGAACGCCGGCTACGATAGCCGCAGCGGCTGATTATACGGTTACTGCAACTAATATAAACGGCAGCGGCACCTTTGCGATAAATATTACCGTTAACCCGGCATCATTAACCGTCACAGCTAACTCTCAAAGCAAAACCTACGGCACAGCATTCAGAGTTAG
>Ga0207705_10000067_pt1 | contig 136004 bp, 136 predicted proteins | sample KBSC13metaG_FD_184314 | JGI IMG/M metagenome (GOLD analysis project Ga0207705, IMG submission 184314) | Corn rhizosphere microbial communities from Kellogg Biological Station, Michigan, USA - KBS C1-3 metaG (SPAdes) (version 2) | ecosystem: Host-associated > Plants > Roots > Rhizosphere >... | reverse complement strand
ACAGGTCGACCAGCGGCGGGATCGGCGGGTAAACGAGCGGCAGCATCGTCGCGAGCACGACAAGCGCGAGGCACAGGCGGCTGTCCCACCACGGCTGCTGCCCCTCTAGCTGCACCGCCGGAGCGGCCCGATGCTCCATCCTCATCCGCCTCTGTTAACCCCTTCCGCCGCGCGTCCTAACGGCGCACGGCCAATTGTCCATGAGCGGAACGATTGTGTTGCACGCTGTTCATCGTGCGTTCGCCGCCGCGACAGCCAGGCGCTGCCTGGCCGAAGGTGCTATTGCCGGCTGGCGGTCAGGCGGCCCTGAACACCCAGTAGCGGTTGAGCAGGAAACTGATCCACGGCGTCGCGAGCATCATCAGCGGAACCGGCGCGAGCGGCGGCAGATGGGCATTCTTGACCAGCAGCCAGACCCAGAAACTGTTGATCAGGAACGCGAACAGCGAGGCGAGCAGGAATCGTCCGACCTGCCAGTGCTCGCCGCTCGTCGCGCCGCTCGCGAAGCTCCAGCGGCTATGGACGAGATAACCGACGCCGAGCGCACAGCTCGTGCTCATCACGTTGGCAAGCAGCGCATCGACGCGCCCGAACCACACCAGCGACGAATAGACCAGGGCGGCGAACTGGGTGACGCACAGGCCCGCGAACACGTAGCGGATGAGCTGGCGCGCCGCCGGCATTGCAAGCAAGGCCGCAATCCTGGGCGCGCGTTCTTCCAACAAGCCCAGCGCGATCATGCGGCGCGCATCACCCGCAGCGGTTCGGCCACCGTCATGCTCGGCAGTGGCGCGACGCGCGGCAGCCGCGGCGCATCCGTCGCATAGAGCTTGCTGCTCGCCAGTCCCCACCGGCACAGGCGATAGCTGATCGCGGTGCGCAGCACGCCAAGCCCGTAGATGCAGCTGCGGCGGAAGTTGATGCTCGAGGCTTCCGGGAAATATTTGGTCGGGCAGGAGATCTCGCCGATGCGGCTGCCGGAATAAACCGCCTGTGCGATCATCTGGTTGTCGAACACGAAATCGTCGGAGCAGGCGAGCAGCGGGAGCTGCTCGAGGGTCTTGCGGCTCCATGCCCGGTAGCCGGTATGATATTCGCTGAGCTTCGCGCCCATCAGCAGGTTCTGGAAGGCCGTCAGCAGCCGGTTGGCGACATATTTGTAGCGCGGCATTCCGCCCGACAGCGCGCCGCCGCCGAGGATGCGCGAGGCGAACACCGCATCATAATGGCCGGACGCGATCATGCCCGCCATCGCGGTGATCAGCCGCGGCGAATATTGGTAATCGGGGTGCACCATGACGACGATGTCCGCCCCCCGGGCGAGCGCCGCCGTGTAGCAGGACTTCTGGTTGGCGCCGTAGCCGCCGTTGCGCGCGTGGATGATCGTGTGGATGCCAAGGCGGTCCGCCACCGCTGCCGTCGCATCGGTGCTTGCGTCGTCGACGAGGATCACGTCGTCGACGATCTCCATCGGAATTTCGGCGAACGTGCGCTCCAGCGTCTGGCTCGCGTTATACGCCGGCAACACGACTGCAAGTTTCAGGCCGTCCAACATATGCGCATCCCATCCTCTGGATGCAGATGTAGGCGAGGGTCCTAAACGCTTTCTAAACAGAGCCGCGTTAGCGAACGTCGTTACTCGTCACTTTACTTCTTGCGTGGGGGATCGGTTGGATTTCTTGGTGTCGCCGCCACTCGGCTCAGACGCGCGCCGCGCCGATCGCCGCGCGCGCGTGCTTCTCTTCGTCTGCTGGCTGGCGCTCGCGACCTGGCTCACCGCGACCCACGTCTTCTGGCGCGATGAGGTCCGCGCCTTCTCGCTCGCGCTGTCGGGTTCCAGTTACACCGAGATGCTGCGCAATGTTCATGGCGAAGGGCATCCTGCGCTCTGGTACCTGATCCTGCGGGCCGGCCACGACGTCTTCCCTTATCGCGAAGTGTTGCCGGTGGCCGGCGCCGTCATCGGGATCGCGGCCATGGCGATCCTCACTTTCTGCTCGCCGTTTCGCATCGCGCTCGTCGGGATCGTGCTGTTCAGCTTCTACGGCGCCTTCGAATATGTCGCGATGGCGCGGAACTACGGGATCTCCGCGCTCGTCATGTTCGCCCTCGCCGCACTGTATCCGCGAGTGAAGGACAATCTCTGGTTCGGCGTGCTGCTCGCGCTATTGTGCAACACCAACGTACCGAGTTGCGCCCTTGCGGCCGCTTTCCTGCTCTTCCGCTTGGTCGAAATCCTGACCGATGGCTCGCACCCGGCGAGACGCGACTGGTTCTTGTTCGGCGGCAATGCCGCGCTGGCCGCGCTCGGCGCCTATCTGTGCTTCATCACCGTCTATCCGACGTTCAACGACCAGGCTGTCTCGCGCAATCTCACCCATGTCGGCATCGCGAGCATCTTCCGCGGCCTTGCCGACCCGGAGATCGGCTTCTCGCACCTCATCTTTGGTGGCGTCGGGCCAGTGCCGGTCGACGCGCTGCTCCTGGCGATCAGCTGCCTCGCCTTCATCCGCAAGCCGGCCGCGCTCGCCGCTTCCGTCACGGCGCTCGTGATGCTCAAGCTGTTCTTCTACTTCGTCTATTTCTCTTATTATCGGCACGAGATTCTCTACGTCGTTTTCCTGCTCTCGCTGTTCTGGATCATCCTGAACGGCGGCGGAGGAAACTGGCGCCACGAGCGCTGGCACGACCGCGCGCAGTTTGTCGGCACGGCGGTCTTCCTGGCGTTGCTGGTGGTTCAGACCGGGCGAGTCATCAACCCGATCCAGATGCAAATGACGGGAGTGCCGTTCAGCAGGTCCGCGGACGTCGGCAAATTGCTGGAGCGGCCGGAGCTCTCGGGAGCGATCGTGATGGGCGATCCCGACACGATGCTCGAACCGCTCGCTTATTATTCGGACCACCCGATCTGGTTCCTGCGTCAGCAGCGCTTCGGCCATGTCGTTCACCTCGCCGGGTCGGCGCGGCATCGTCTCTCGCTCGGCGACATTCTTGCCGATGCGGAGCACCTGCACCGTGAAACCGGCCGTCCGGTCGTCTTCCTCTCTGCGGCCAAGCTTCAGGACCGGCGGGTGAAGGATTATCCTGTGATGTTCTTCGACCGGACCGTCCAGAGGCCCGACGAAGTCCGTAAGTTCCTGGCCTCGACCCGCCTTCTTGCACGACTGCGGCCCTCGGCCGGCGACGAAGAATATGACGTCTACCTCTATCCGCGCTGACGGCAGCGCTCCCAAATCGCTGTTCAATCGCGAGAAAGCTTGCATGACTTAGCCCTTCCTCAACGTTGAGGAGGAGGCTCGAAGTCATGACCAGGATGTTGATCGGCCGCGCGGCCGCCGCGCTGGCATTTGCAAGTGGCGCCGCCGCCCAGCCGGCTCCGCCCCCGGGAGTCGCGCAAGGGACAACGCCGCTCGCGGCGCCGGCGCAGCGCACCCGCGTCATGGTCATGACCAACAAGGTGATGACCCGCGATCAGGTGACGGCGCACGTGCGCAGATTGTTCGCTCGGCTCGACACCAACCACGATGGATATTTGACGCGCGAGGAAATGGATTCGTTCGGCAAGAGCATGGGCGCGATGCACGCCGACATGGGCAGGCGCATGGGCGAGCGCGACATGGCCATGCCCGACCGCGCGGCGATGTTCGACCGGCTCGACGCCAACCACGACGGCATGATCAGCCGGCAGGAATATATGGCGGCGAAGCCCGAGATCCGCGAGCGGCGGATCGTCATGCGTGATGGCGCGGCCCCTCGCGAGCAGGGCGCCATGCCCGGGATGATGCGCATGCACGCGATGAAGATGAGGGGCGGCTTCGGCGCGCACCTGCTGGCGATGGCCGACACCAACCACGACGGCCGTGTCTCGCTCGCCGAAGCCGAGGCGGCGGCGCTCGCCCATTTCGATCGCGCCGACTTGAACCATGACGGCAAGATCACGCCGGACGAGCGCCAGCAGATGCACGCAATGATGCGCGAGCACCGCGGCAGCTGAGCGCACGCAATCACATCGAAAGTGAAGGGCCGGTGCTTGCGCCGGCCCTTTTTTCGTGGATGGTGCGGTCGGATTTCGAGGGGAGAATGAACAGATGACGCTTCGCCGCGCCGCGGCTGCCGCCGCGATTGCCGCACTGCCGCTCACCGCTGTCCAGGCTGACGAGGGCATGTGGACCTTTGACGCTTTTCCGGCGGCGAAGATGAAAGCGACCTACGGCTGGGCGCCCGACCAGGCATGGCTCGACAAGGTGCGCTCGGCGGCGGTGCGGCTGACCGGCGGCTGCTCGGCCAGCTTCGTCTCCGACCAGGGACTGATCCTCACCAACCACCATTGCGTCGTCGACTGCCTGCAGAACCTGTCGACCGCCAGCAACGACCTCGTCGCCAATGGCTTCAACGCCGCCACGCGCGAGCGCGAGCGCAAATGTCCGGGGCAGCAGGCCGAGGTCGTCACCAGCATCACCGATGTCACGCCCGCCGTGAAATCGGCTGTCGGCGCGTTGCTCGGCGAGGCGGCGGTCAAGGCGCGCGACGCCAAAATCGCGGAAATCGAGAAAGCCGGCTGCACCGACACCGCGACGACGCGCTGCCAGGTCGTCAAGCTCTATGGCGGCGGCGAATACAAGCTTTACAAATATCGCAAGTACAGCGACGTCCGCGTCGTCTGGGCGCCCGAGTTCCAGGCCGCCTTCTTCGGCGGAGACCCGGACAATTTCAACTTCCCGCGCTACGCGCTCGATGCCGCGTTCCTGCGCGCCTATGAAGGCGGCAAGCCGGTCGCGACGCCGGCGCACCTCCAGTTCGACCCGCGCGCTCCCGTCGATGGCGAAGTCACATTCGTGGTCGGCAATCCCGGATCGACGCAGCGCCTGTTCACGCTCGACCAGCTCGCCGTACAGCGCGAGGTCGCGCTGCCGGTGACGATCCAAACTTACTCGGAACTTCGCGGGCGGCTGATTAATGCGATGGAGTCGAGCCCGACCAAGGCGCGCGAAGGCGGCGACACGTTGTTCGGCCTCGAAAACTCGCTCAAGGTCTACATGGGCCGTGCCAAGGCGCTCAACGACCCCGCGTTCATGAAGACCCTGATCGATGCGGAGACCGCGCTGAAGGCCACCGCCGCAAAGAATCCGGCGATCGGCGATCCCTGGGCACAGATCGCGCAGGCCGATCGCGCTTACCGCGACATCTATTTGCCCTATCGCTTCACCACGCCGCGTGGCGAGCTTTACAGCTACGCGATCGAACTGGTGCGTGCCGCCGAGGAGCGCGCCAAGCCGAACGGCGAGCGCCTGCCCGAATATACGGAGAGCCGCCTGCCGCTGCTCGAAAAGCAGGTGCTCGATCCCAAGCCGGTCTATCCGTGGCTCGAGGAGATGATGCTCGAGTGGAGCCTGTCCAAGGCGCGTGAATATCTCGGCGCCGACGACCCCGACACCAAGCTTCTGCTTGGCAAGGAATCGCCCGAGCAGCTCGCCAGCCGGCTGGTCGCCGGCAGCAAGCTCGCCGACCCGGCCTATCGCAAGGCGCTGTGGGACGGCGGACTCGCCGCAATTCAGGCGTCCAAGGACCCGATGATCCTCTATGCGCTGAAGCTCGATCCTCGCCAGCGCCAGCTGCAGCAGGCCTATGACGAGCGCTACGACGCGCCGGTTACCGCCGCGCAGGCCAAGCTCGCCGCGGCGCGCTTCGACGCTTACGGCAATTCCGTCTACCCGGACGCGACCTTCACGCTCAGGATCAGCTACGGCCAGGTGAAGGGCTGGGTGGAGCGCGGGCAGCAGGTCCCGACGCGCACCACGATCGGCGGCGCCTTCGAGCGCGCAACCGGCGCTCAGCCGTTCAAGCTCGCCAAGGCGTTCGTCGCCAACGAACCGCGCATCGACAAGGCGACCGTGTACGATTTCGTGACCACCAACGACATCATCGGCGGCAATTCGGGCTCACCGGTGATCGATCGGAACGGGACGGTGATTGGCGCCGCGTTCGACGGCAACATCCACTCGCTCGGCGGCAATTACGGCTACGATCCGGTGCTCAACCGCACCGTCGTCGTGTCGATGGCGGCGGTGCAGGAGGCGCTCAAGCACATCTACCCGGCGCCTGCGCTGCTGGCGGAGCTGACCCGCAAATAATCAGGCGTCGGCGGTCTCGAGCGTTTTCTTGCGGCCGGTGCCGCGCGGCTTCTTCGCCGCCGGCGCCGGCTCCGCGCCGAGCTTGCGGTAACGCTGCTCGGCCTCGAGCATATAGTCGCGGGTGATCGGCAGGGCGCGGCGGTCGCGGATATACTGCACCTGGTAATTGCACGCAGCGCCATTCTCGAACATCACGATGCCGCCGGACAGATAAAATTCCCACATCCGGAAAAAGCGCGCGTCATACATCGCCTCGATCTTCGCGCGCGCGGCGCGTGCCCGCTCGAGCCAGTGCCGCAGCGTGTAGGCATAATGGATCCGCAGCATCTCGACGTCGCTGGCGATCATTCTCACCTTCTCGCTCGCAGTCACCATCTCGCTCAGCGACGGCAGATGGTAACCCGGGAAAATCCATTTGTCGGTGAAGGGGTCGGGCGACTTCGACGGCTTGCCGAGCTTGCCGATGGTGTGCAGCAGCATCACTCCATCGGCTTTCAGCAGGTCGCGGCAGTGGGCGAAGAACTCGTCATAATGGTCGGCCCCGACATGCTCGAACATGCCGACCGAGACGATGCGGTCGAACCGCTCGTCGAGCTGGCGATAGTCGATCAGCTCGAACTTGACGTGGTCTGATACGCCGGCCGCTTCGGCGCGCTGCCGCGCGATCTTGAGCTGGTGCTCGGACAAGGTCACGCCGAGCACGTCGACCTTGGCGACCTTGTGCAGGAACAGGGCCATGCCACCCCAGCCGCAGCCGATGTCGAGCACGCGCTGCCCCGGCTCGAGCGCGAGCTTGGCGGCGATATGCGCCTTCTTCTCGAGCTGCGCCTGCTCGAGGCTGTTGCGGGTGTCGGTCCAGTAGGCGCAGCTATACTGAAGATCCTCGTCGAGAAAGAGCTGATAGAGCTCGTCCTTGAGGTCGTAATGGTGGGCGACGTTGCGCCGCGCGCGGCGCAAATTGTTGGTCTTGAACAGAGCGCCCCAGTTGATCTTGTCCTTGGCGAGCTTCTTGCGGCCTTCGCTCATGTCCTCCCAGGGATTGGCGCCGGTGACCATTTGCAGGAGGTCGAGGATCGTCCCGTCCTCAATGATGAGGCGCCCGTCCATGTAAGCTTCGCCAAGGCCGAGCCGCGGGCTCTTCAGAATGTCGAAGGCGACGCGGCGGTCGGTGAAGCGGATGGTCAGGTGCTTGCCGCCTCCCGCACCGTAGGTGTGCGGCTCCTTGCCAGGGCGTTTGAGGGTGATGCTGCCCTTGTTGAGCAATTTGTCAATGAGCCGGCCGATCAGCGACATGTCCAGACTCCGTGCTTGTTTAACGGCTGAATTGCCATGCCGTGCCGCGCCCTGCAAATCTTGATCTGGGGCAAGTCACGGCGTTCGGCGGTAATGCTCGCCGGCAAAGGCCCAGCGCAGCGCCTGCGCGACGCTGAACGTGGCCGCGCGGACGATCGGCGCCCCTGACGGGCGCGACAGATCGTGCATCTCCCGCGCGAACGGCGGCATCAGGTCGACGGCCGCCTTCATCATCAGCGCATGCACCGGTGCCTGGGCAAGGGTACGTGCCGGCACGTCGAGCACGAGGTCGCGGAAGGTGCGCGTGCGGGCGTCGGCGAGCAACTCGGGCCGGAATTCCGCAATCAGCCGCTCCGCCTCGCGCCGGGTGCGCGGCACCGGGTCGGCATTGAGCAGCCGGGCGATCTCGCCGCTCTCCGCGAAGTAGCGATCCTGGTCGGCAGCGCTCATGGCCGGCTCACCGTAGCGGCGCCATCCGTCGAGAAAGTTGACCGCGCCGGCGACATGCACCCAGGCCAGCAGCCACGGGTCGGTCGCGCGATAGCCGCTGCCGTCGGGCATCTTGCCGCTGATCTGCTCGTGGATCGCCTTCACCTTGGCGATCGCTTCGAGCGCCTTGTCGCGCTGCGCATAGGTGGTGCTGGCGATGAAGCGAGCCGTGCGCCGGAGCCGGCCGAGCATGTCGGCGTCGACTCCGCCATGATCCCACACCGCGGCGAGCGCCTTGGGGTGCAGCATCTGGGTGAGCAGCGCCGCCACTCCGCCGACCATCATCGACGACACGTCGCCATGGACTCGCCGGATTACTGACCCGGGCGGGAACAGCGCGTCGTCGGAAGCGGGCACCGGCCGCTCGCCTTTGGCCTGGTCGTTGAAGGTGGCGCGGACCTGCCTCACCAGCGCGCGACGGATTGGTGACAACATTGCCCATAAATGCCACGCCGCAAACGGGGGCGGCAAGGCAAGCGACGATCAGCCGTAAGCGCGGATGAAGAAGACGATCGTCGTCGCGCTGGTGACCAGCAGCGTCCATGCGCGCACCACGCCCGGCGACAGGCTTCGACCGATCTTTGCGCCGAGCCAGCCGCCGACGATCGACCCCACCAGCATCGGCAGGCACAGCGCCCAGCGGACCAGGCCGACGAGGATGAAGACGATCGCGGCGGCGAAATTGGCGATCGCCAGCATCAGTGTCCTGACCGCGAACAGCGAGCGCGGATGCGCGCCGGCGAGCAGACCGTAGGTCGCGGTCAACATGAGCCCGACGCCGCCGCCGAAGTAACCGCCGTAGACCGCCAGCAACGACTGCGCGACCACCAGCGTGCGGCGCCCGATCGTGACCCTCGCGTGAAGCCACTCCGACGCGCTCTTGCCGAACAGCATCACGACAAGCCCGACGAGCAGAAGCCACGGGATGATGAAATCGAACGCCCGGCTGGGAGTCAGGACCAGCAGCACGCTTCCGACCAGGCCGCCGGCAAAGGTGATCGCGCCGAGCACCCGGACCGACAGTCCGCCGAGCGGCTCCAGCTCGTCCCTGAACTCCGCGGCGCTGGTCGCGGCGCCGGGGAGCAACGCGACATTCGATGTCGCGTTGGCGACGTTGGCCGGAAGCCCGAGCGCGATCAGCGCGGGCAAGGTCGCGAATGTCCCTCCACCCGCGAGCGCATTCATCGCGCCGCCGACGCAGCCCGCGCCGAACGCGAGCGTCAGTCCGGCAAGGTCAAGCAGCTTGGGAGGCGTGAGCGCGGCGCTTGCGCTCGGCCGCGGTCTTGAGCTGGCCGCAGGCGGCGTCGATGTCGCGGCCGCGGGGCGTCCGCACCGGCGCGGAAATGCCCGCTTCGAAGATGATGTTGCTGAACGACCGGATGCGCTCGTCGGTCGAGCATTCGTAGGGCGCGCCCGGCCACGGATTGAACGGGATCAGGTTCACTTTCGCAGGCAGCCGGTAGTGCCGGATCAGCCGCACCAGCTCTCGCGCGTGCTCGTCGCTGTCGTTCTTGCCCTTCAGCATCACATATTCGAACGTGATCCGCCGCGCGTTATTGGCTCCCGGGTAAGCCGCGCAGGCCTCGAGCAACTGCTCGATCCCGTATTTGCGGTTCAATGGCACGATCTCGTCGCGGATCTCCTTCGTCACCGCATGGAGGGAGACCGCAAGATTGACCCCGATCTCCTCGCCGGCGCGCGCCATCATCGGCACCACGCCACTGGTGGAGAGGGTAATCCGGCGGCGCGAGAGGCCGAGCCCGTCGCCGTCCATCACGATCTTAAGCGCGTCGCGCACATTGTCGAAATTATAGAGCGGCTCGCCCATCCCCATCATCACGATGTTGGTCAGCATCCGCCCTTCCGGCTGCGACGGCCACTCGCCGAGTGCGTCGCGGGCGAGCATCACCTGGCCGACGATCTCCGATGGCTCCAGGTTGCGGACCAGCGCCATCGTCCCGGTGTGGCAGAAGCGGCAGTTGAGCGTGCAGCCGACCTGGCTCGACACGCACAAGGTACCGCGGTCCGCATCGGGGATGAACACCATCTCGAAGTCGTGGCCGTCATGGGTCTTGAGCAGCCATTTGCGCGTGCCGTCGGACGACACCTGCGCCTCGACCACTTCGGGACGGCCGATGGTGAAGCGCTCGGCAAACCAGCCACGCTGCGGCTTGGCGACATCGCTCATCGCAAGGAAATCGGTGACTCCGCGATTGTAGATCCAGTGCCACAGCTGCTTGGCGCGAAGCTTCGCCTGCCTGGGCTCGAGGCCGGCGGTCTCGAGCTCAGCGCGAATCTGATCTTTCGACAGACCGACCAACTCGACGCGGCCGTCGGCGCGCGGACTTGCGGCGCGCGGAACGGGCACAGGGTCGACGGGCCCCGGAATGGGCATCAGATTGGTGTCGGCACTCATGGCAGGCCGCCTATCTAGTTGTGCTCAGCGGATTTTGCCAGCACCGCGAAACGCACAGCGTGCCGCCGCCGCGTCGATCGCGCTGGCGGCGCCGTCGAGCAGATAGGGATCGGAAAAGCGCACACCCGAGGCGTCGCGGCTGACGACCTTCATCGATGTTGCATCGCGCAGCGCGGCGATGATCGCCTGCGCCTGGAGCGGACCGCGGCTCCAAGCCCAGCCGCCGCGGGTCGCAAGCAGGAACGGCTCGTCCCCGATCTGCAGCATCACGCTGGCATCGCCGCGCGGCACGCGGCTGAGCCGCACGTGGAACTCGCCCCAGCGCTTGTGATCGGGAGTGAAGCTGAACCCCGCTACGGCCTGCACCTTGTCCCTCGGCACGATCCGCTGCGAACGCGACAGCGCTTCACAGGTCGACGTCCGGTCGATCGCCGCCCAAGCGCCCCCCGCGTACACCACGCCGCCGCGCGCGTCGGCGGCAGTCGCGATGGCCGCCACGAGAAGAATCAATCCCGCTTTCACATGTGTAACGCTAGGCTGAACTGCCGTCCTGCACCACTATCGGCAAATGTTCGAAAACGAACCATTAACCACCCGATCTTGTTGTTTAACTTCCGTTATGCCATCGCTGCCGCCGCTCGGACTGCTGATTCGCCAAGGAGGCGCCTGTGAACCGAGCCGCTCCAAGCTACTTTTGCTGCCCAGCCTAGCACCGGCCGGCTGCACCTCATGGTCATTGCCGAAGGCCTCAGCCGCGTCGCGGCCGAGCTGGCGCTGTTCGCGGGCGCGGGATTCCTGCTGTTCGCGCTCAACGACCTCATCGTCGACCTGATCTACTTCGGGCGCAGAATCTGGCGCCGCATCGCCGTCTACAGCCATCATGGCCGCGCCTACGCCAGCTATTACGTGTTCAAGAAGGACCCGGGCTTCATCGCCATCCTGGTCCCCGCCTGGGACGAGCCGGCCGTCATCGCGCCGATGCTCAAAGCGATGCTCGAGCGCCTCGACTATGACAATTACCGCGTGTTCGTCGGCCATTATCGCAACGATCCCGCGACCGCCGCCGCGATTGCCAGCGTCGCCGACGCGCGGATCGAGGCGGTCGAAGTCGCCGCCGACGGACCGACCACCAAGGCGGACTGCCTCAACCACCTTTACGACGCGCTCATCGCCCACGAAGTGGCGCACGACTGCGAAGCGAGGGCCGTCGTGCTCCACGACGCCGAAGACGTCGTGCACCGCTTCGAGCTTCGCATTTTCGACGGCCTGATCGACCGCGCAGCCGTCATTCAGCTTCCCGTCCTTCCCCTGCCCGACGCTCACTCGCGTTGGGTCGCGGGCCACTATTGCGACGAGTTCGCCGAAGCGCACATGAAGGAGCTGGTGGTGCGCGAGGCCGTCGGCGCCGCCATCCCGCTCGCCGGAGTCGGCTGTGCGATCGCCCGCAAGCCGCTGGCGCAGCTGGCCGCGATGCAGGACGGCAGGCCGTTCGCAGGTTCGAGCCTGACCGAGGATTATGAGGTGGGCTTGAGGATCGGCGCGCTCGGCCTCAAGACCATGTTCGTGCGAATTCCCGCGCAACCGGGTGAACCGGGAGTCGTCGCGACGCGCGGCCATTTCCCGGCGACGCTCGGCAGCGCCGTTCGGCAGAAAGCGCGCTGGCTCGGTGGGATCGCGCTGTCCGGCTGGGACCGCCTCGGCTGGAGCGGCGGCCTCGGCGAGCGCTGGATGCGCATGCGAGACCGGCGCGGCCCGCTTGCCGCCTTGCTGCTGCTCGCCGGCTACGCCGCGCTGCTCCTGTGGTCGCAGATCTGGCTCGCCGAACAGCTCGGCGCTCCGATCGATGCCGAGCTCGACCCGTGGCTGGTGACCTTGCTCGCGGTCAACGGAGGCCTGCTCGCCTGGCGCGTCCTCATGCGAATTTATTTCACGACTTCGGCTTATGGGTGGAGGCAGGGACTGCTCGCCGCGCCGCGCCTGATCGTCGGCAATGTCATCGCCATCCTGGCCGCGCTTCGCGCGCTCTCGCTGCATCTCGGTGGTGGCGCGCGCCGCTGGGACAAGACGCGCCACGTCTTCCCCGCGGAATTGCCGCAATGAGGCCGTCGCTGCGCTTCCTCGCTCTCGCCGTGATCGGCTGGGTCGGGGTTCGCGCGGCGATGCTCGGCACGCTCCCGGGCGCCGAGATGTTCCACATCCAACCCGCCAAGCCGCGCGCGCAGCCCATCGTCCCCACTCAATTCCCGGCGGTCGATCCAATCCAGCCGGCAACGCCGATGATCCCGGTCGACGCCGACTTCCCGGCGTCGCCGGCCGCGCCCCTCGCACCATCGGCGTTGCGTTACGTCCAGGGCATCGTCGGCGTGCCGGTGCCGATGCGCCCTGGTGTCGTGACCGTTTACCAGCTCCCGCCTCCGAAAGCCGCCGCGGCCGAGATCCCGCCGCGGTCGGGGCCGTTCGGCAGCCGCTGGCAAATGCCGGATCGCGGCGATTATTATTCGGTGCTTCCGCCGCTCGACGAAAGCCTGCTGTCGAGGACCGCGAGCCTGGCCGGTCCGTCGAGCAGGCCCACAATCGTGCCGCCAGGCGAGGCCATGCCGCTTGGCCCGCAGCGGCTCGACCGCCTCCAGCTCGCCGCCTGGGCGGTTCTGCGCAGCCAGCAGGCTGGCAAGGCCGGCTCGCGCTCGCTCGCCTCCGGCGGGCAACTCGGCGCCAGCCAGGCCGGAGCGCGCCTGATCTACAACCTCGACCGGCGGATCGCGCTCGCCGCCCGCACCAGCAGCGAGGTCGGGCGGCGCGGGGGCGAGGTCGCGGCCGGCGTTCGCGTCCAGCCGCTGGTTAGCATTCCGGTATGGATCACGGCGGAGCGGCGCCAGGCGCTCGGCCAATACGGCGGCGGCCGCAATGCCTTCGCCCTCTTCGCGGAGGGCGGCGTTTACGACCGCCCCCTTCCGTGGCTGTTCACGCTCGACGGCTACGCCCAGGGGGGCATCGTCGGGATGCACAGCCGCGACTGGTTCGTCGATGGCGGCGTGTGGGTGACGCGGCCAGTCTACCGCAATTTCTCCGCCGGCTTCGGCGTCTGGGGCGCCGCGCAGCCGCACCTATACCGCGTCGATGCCGGCCCGCGTGTCACCATGCGCGTGCGCAAGAACGTCAAGGTGCACCTCGACTGGCGCCAGCGCCTTGCCGGCAATGCACGCCCCGGCTCGGGGCCGGCGCTGACCCTCGCCGCCGACTTCTGAACGCTTGGCCCGGGCCGCTTTTTGCGGCTAGTCCTCGCCGGCGATGGACATCTACCTCCCGATTGCCGGCCAGTCGGTCAACGCCATCTTCATGATCGCGCTCGGCTTCGGGGTCGGCATCCTGTCGGGCATGTTCGGCGTCGGCGGCGGGTTCCTGACGACGCCGCTGCTGATGTTCTATGGAATCCCGCCGACGGTCGCGGTCGCGACGGGAACGACGCAGATCACGGGTGCCAGCGTGTCGGGCGCGATGGTCCACGCTCGCCGTGGCGGCGTCGACATGAAAATGGCCGGAGTCATGATCGTCGGCGGCCTGCTCGGCTCGTTCGTCGGCGCCGCGATGTTCCGGGCGCTCCAGTCGAGCGGGCAGATCGATGTCGTCATCGGCCTGCTCTACGTGCTGATTCTGGTGTCGATCGGCCTGCTGATGCTCAAGGATTCGCTCGTCACTCTCGGCTATCTCGGCAAGAAGGAGGCCGCCGCTCCGCCCCGCCACAACCGCTGGATCGGCTCGCTGCCGCTGAGGTGGCGGTTCTACAGTTCCGGGCTCTACATCTCGCCGGTCGCGCCGCTTGCGCTCGGCTTTCTCGCCGGCATCCTCACCGTCTTCCTCGGCATCGGTGGCGGCTTCATCCTCGTCCCGGCCATGATCTACTTGCTGGCGATGCCCGCGCGCGTCGTCGTCGGCACCAGCCTGGTGATGATCCTCGCGGTCAGCGCGGCGACGACGATGGTGCACGCCTTGACGACCCACGCTGTCGACGTGGTGCTAGCCGGCTTGTTGCTGGTCGGCGGTGTGATCGGCGCCCAATATGGCGCGATCCTGACCACGCGGATGAAGCCGGACTATTTGCGGCTTGCGCTCGCCATCATCATCCTGCTGGTCGCGGCGCGGATGTTCATCGGCCTGTTCTGGCGCCCGGACGAGATTTTCTCGATTGAATATCTGTGAGCCGCCGCCTCGCCTCGATCCTTTTGCTGATCCTCGCGCCCCTGATGGTCGCGGCGGACAAGCCGGTGCTCGTCCCCGACATTTCCGCGCGGCAGGTGCAGATCCGCTACAGCTTCAGCGGCGCCCAGCTGCTGCTGTTCGGCGCCGTGGTCTATCCGGGCGGGCGGCCGCCGGACCGGCAGGTCGATATTGCGGTCGTCCTGCGCGGACCGGTCCAGCCGATCCTGGTGCGCGAGAAGCAGAAAATCGCCGGCATCTGGATGAACGCCGATTCGAACCGCTTCCGCTCGGCGCCCTCCTTCTACGCGGTCGCCTCGTCGCGACCGCTCAGCGAGCTTCTCGACGAGCGAACCGCGGCGATTTACGAGCTTGGCGTCCACAACTTGCAGCTGTCGCCGGGCGGCGGCGCCTTGCCCGAAAAGGAACGGCGGTTCGAAGCCGGCCTGCTAGACCTGAGGAGCCGCAAGGGGCTCTATGCCGAGAGCCCGCACGGCGTCGAAATCAGCGACGGGGTGCTCTACCGCGCGGTGATCACGATTCCGAGCCAGGTGCCGGTCGGGACCTACACCGCGGAGACCTTCCTCATCGACCGCCACAAGGTCATCGCCGCGGCGACGCGCGACATCCAGATCGACAAGTCGGGATTCGAACGGTTCGTCGCGCTCGCCGCGCGGCGCCACGGCTTCGAATATGGTCTCGCCTGCGTCGTTCTCTCGCTCGGCCTCGGCTGGGCGGCCGCGGCCGCGTTCCGCCGCCGCTTCTAGGCGCGCGCAAACGTCCTCAAGTTAATCTTAACCGCTTCCGCTTATCCCCGCGGCAACCGCGAATCTGGGAGCGAGTGAGTATATGGACGAGCAGCCGAAGGCGAACCTGCGCGATTTCCTGAACGAGGTCAGCAGCTTCAGTGCCGACGAGGCGCCCGCCGCGCCGGCGCGCGCCGCAAGCGCCGCGGCCGAGGCGATCGGCACGGTCGTCGAGATCGCCGGTTCGGGGTCGCAAATCCGCCTCGACACCGCCGCGGTCACCGGCCTGCAGTCGCACAGCGATCCTTCGGTCGCCATGTCGGGCCAGGTCGGCAGCCAGGTGAAGACGGTCGTCGGCAGCAGCTGGCTGATCGCCAACGTCCGCACGCTCCGCGCCGGCGAGACCGGCGAGTTGATCGCCCATGTCGACTTCCTTGGCGAGGGCAGCCGCGATTCGACCGGCCGCATGTCCAACTTCCGCCGCGGCGTCACGCGCTACCCGATTCCCGGCGCCGAAGTGCTCCCCGTCACGACCGAGGACATGCGCGCGATCTTCGCCGCGACCGACGAGCCGCACATCGAGATCGGCACCGTCTACCCGACCGACGATATCCGCGGCGCGCTCTACGTCGATCCGATGCTGTCCAAGCATTTCGCGGTGCTCGGTTCGACCGGCACCGGCAAGTCGACCTCGGTCGCGCTGATCCTGCACCGCATCTCGCAGCTCAGCCCCGAAGGTCACATCGTGATGATCGACCCGCACGGCGAATATTCGGCCGCGTTCAAGGGCTGCGGCGAGCTGTTCAACGTCGACAACCTCCAGCTGCCCTACTGGCTGATGAACTTCGAGGAGCATTGCGAAGTGCTCCTCACCACGCAGGACGCCGAGCGGCAGCGCGACGCCGACATCCTCGCCAAGTGCCTGCTCGCCGCGCGCACCAAGGGCAAGGACGTCAGCCAATATGGCAAGGTCACCGTCGATAGCCCGATCCCCTACCTGCTGACCGATTTAAACGCGGTCATCGTCAATGAGATGGGCAAGCTCGACCGCGCCGGCGACACGCTCCCGTTCCAGCGCATCAAGAACAAGCTCGACGAGCTTCGCGCCGATCCGCGCTACACCTTCATGTTCTCCGGCATGCTGGTGTCGGATTCGATGGGCAGCTTCATCGCCAAGCTGTTCCGCCTGCCGAGCCAGGGACGGCCGATCTCGATCGTCGACGTTTCGGGCGTTCCGTCGGAAGTCACCAGCGTCGTCGTCTCCGTGCTCGCGCGCATGGTGTTCGATTATGCGATCTGGTCGCGCACCGAGGCTCAGCGCCCGCTTCTGCTGGTCTGCGAAGAGGCCCACCGCTACGTCCCCAAAGACGAGAATTCGGGCGCCCAGGCGGTCCGCAAGATCCTCGAGCGGATCGCCAAGGAGGGCCGCAAGTACGGCGTCAGCCTCGGCCTCATCACCCAGCGCCCGTCCGATCTTGCCGAAGGCGTGCTCTCGCAGTGCGGCACGATCGTCTCGATGCGCCTCAACAACGACCGCGACCAGGCCTGCGTCCGCGCCGCGATGCCGGAGGGCGCGCGCGGCTTTCTCGATGCGATCCCAGCGCTTCGCAATCGCGAATGCATCGTCTGCGGCGAAGGCGTCGCGATCCCGATCCGCGTCCGCTTCGACGACCTCGAGCCCGAGAAGCGCCCGGCATCGTCCGACCCGAGCTTCGCCCGTCTGTGGCGCGAAACCGGTGATGAAGCCGGAATCATCCAGCGCACCATCAAGCGCTGGCGCGGCCACGGGCGCTGAGCCGTCCGGCGCAGCTAGCACTCGCCGGCTGGAACGCAATGGGTGCCTCGGCGCGCCTGGGCCTGTAAGGCGCCGGCGCATGAGTGATTCGGGTGAAAACACGATCGACGCGGCGGCTGCCGAGCCGCTGGCGCTGTCGCAGTTGCTGAGCCGCGTCGTCGACGACCATGACGGCGACCGGCTCAAGCTGTCGGAGCTTGCCGCGCGGCTCAGCGACCGCAGCTGGGGCGGCCTCCTGCTGATCTTCGCCGCAATCAACATCCTGCCCCTGCCTCCCGGAGCAACCACCATCACCGGAATTCCGCTGGTCCTGCTCAGCGCGCAGATGGCGGCGGGGCGATCGACGCCGTGGTTCCCCCAGCGCTTCGATCAGCGCGGCGTCACCAAGGGAGAAATCACCAAACTCATCGCCAAGCTGCTTCCCTGGGAGCGGAGGATCGAGCGCGTGCTGAAGCCGCGTCTGACCGCGCTCACCAATCATCGCGGCGCGCGCGCCATCGGCATCGTCTGCCTACTTTTGTCGGTCATCCTGTGGCTGCCGATCCCGCTCGGCAATCATGCCCCGGCGATCACCATGACCCTGTTTGCCACCGCGCTGATCTACCGCGACGGACTGCTGGTGATGCTCGGCGCGCTCGCGACGCTGGCCAGCCTCGCCCTCGTCAGCGTGACGCTGGGCGCGGCCGCCCTCGCCTTCATTTTCGCGGTCCAGACGCTGCTGGCTTGATCGCCTAGCCGCGGTTGACGCCGACGCCGAGCAGCGCCTTCAGCCGCGCCTTGACCGCGTCGGCGAGATGCTGGTCGACGACCGGTGCGCTGACCAGGCGAACGCCCAAGGGATTCACCGGCGTGCCGCTTTGGCGGACTTCGAAATGGAGGTGCGGACCGGTCGACAGGCCGGATGAGCCGACATAGCCGATCAGCTGGCCCTGGCGGACATGGGAGCCCGGCTCGGCGACGATCTGACTCATGTGCCCATAGAGGCTGACCAGCCCGCCGCCGTGCGCGATCTCGACCTGGCGGCCGTAGCCGCCCGCCCAGCCGGCGCCGATCACGCGTCCATCGGCAGCGGCGACGATCGGGCTGCCCCAGCCGGCGCCGATATCGACCCCGGCATGGAAGCGGGTGAAGTGCAGGATCGGGTGGTAGCGATAGCCGAAATAAGAGGTGATCGGCCCTGCGGCCGGCATCGCCATGCCGCTTTCGACCGGCGCCGGGCGCTCGGCATTGGCGGCGTTGATCCATTCGCCGCGGCCGTTGGCGCTCCACCGAACAAGCTGGAGCGTACCCCGGCCAATCCGGTCAAGCCCGGCGTAAAGCAGCTCGCGGTTTCGTCCGAGCACCAGGTCGAAACCGTCGTTCGCGGCGACGTCGCCGACATCCACTTCCGTCGCAAGCGCGGCGAGATATTGCGCGGCGACCTGCGGCGAGGCGCCCGCGGCGCGCAGCGACCAATAGAGCCCGTCGCCGACCCGGCCGCGGATCCGCAGAGGACCGGAAACGACTGGCGCTGGCGGCGCCGGCGCGACCGCTTCGGCCGGCACCACGCGCCGCGGCACGAAATCGACGCTCTCGACCGCTTCGGTCGGCGCCATCGCCATGCCCGTCGCGCTGCCGGCGGCGAGCGGCGCGACGCCGAGCGCCTGCCATTGCCGCTGGTCGTCGAGCGCACCGGGAGCGGAGCGCGGCAAGGACGCCCAGGCGACGCCGCTGCACAGCAAGGCGAGCACGCCGGCGCTTTTCCAGCCCGGCTTCGGCCAGGCAGGCGCAAGCGCCGCGCGGAGCGGATGAGCACGATTGCGGGGCCTCAACACCCTGCGAGACATGGCGAATCAAGGTTAAAGCCTGCCTAATCCGCTCATCGAAGGAACCTTGCGCTTCTCCTGCGCGCTGCCATGTTCGTGACCATGGCGCGCCGTTTCGACGCACCCGTTCGGGCCATCCTTGGCCCGACCAACACGGGCAAGACGCACCTCGCGATCGAGCGCATGTGCGCCCACAGCTCGGGCGTCATCGGCTTCCCGCTGCGCCTGCTTGCCCGCGAGGTTTACGACCGCGTCGTCGGCATGAAGGGCGAGAAGCAGGTCGCGCTGCTGACCGGCGAGGAACGCATCGTTCCGCCGACCGCGCGTTATTTCCTGTGCACGGCCGAGAGCATGCCGGTTTCGGGCGTCGCCGGTCACCATGGCGACGAGCTCCAGCGCGATTTCGCCTTCGCCGCGCTCGACGAAGCGCAGCTCGGCATCGACCCCGAGCGCGGCCATGTCTTCACCGACCGCATGCTCCGGGCCCGCGGCCGCGAGGAAACGTTGATCCTCGGCTCCGACACGCTGCGGCCGATGGTGCGCGCGCTGCTTCCCGACGCGGAAGTCGTCAGCCGCCCGCGCTTCTCGACCCTGCGCTACGCCGGCAACGTCAAGCTCTCGCGCCTGCCGCCGCGATCGGCGATCGTCGCCTTCTCGGCCGAGCAGGTCTACGCGCTCGCCGAGATGCTGCGCCGCTTCAAGGGCGGGGCCGCGGTGGTGATGGGCGCACTGTCGCCCGCGACCCGTAACGCCCAGGTCGCGATGTTCCAGCGCGGCGAGGTCGATTATCTCGTCGCCACCGACGCCATCGGCATGGGCCTCAACATGGACGTGACCCATGTCGCCTTCGCCGGGCTCGAGAAGTTCGACGGCAAACGCGAGCGGCGGCTGACAATCCCGGAAATGGCGCAGATCGCCGGTCGCGCCGGACGGCACCAAAGGGATGGGACGTTCGGCACGCTTGGCCTCACCGAGGACAGCGGCGGCTTCAGCGACGAAGAGATCGCGGCCATTGAGGAGCACCGCTTTCGGCCGCTCGATTTCCTCTACTGGCGCAACGCCGAGCTCGATTTCAGCGATGTCGCGGCGCTGATCCGCAGCCTCGAGCGGAAAAGCGACGACCCGCTGCTTCGGGCCGCACCCGAGGCCATCGACCTCGCCGTGCTGAAGCTCGTCGCGGAAGACCCGGCGATCACGGCCAAGCGCGGCAACCAGGCGGAGCGGCTGTGGGCGGTGTGCGGCCTTCCCGACTTCCGCAAGGTCGGGCCGATGCACCATGCGCGCATGGTCCGCCGGCTCTATTCCTACATCGGCGAAGGCGGCCATGTGCCGCACGAATGGTTCGCCGCGGAAGTCGCGCGGCTCGACAATGTGAGCGGCGACATCGAGGCGCTCGCCGACCGGCTCGCGGGCATCCGCAGCTGGGCCTATATCGCCCACCGCTCCGATTGGCTGAAGGAGCCGGCAAGATGGGCCGAGCGCACGCGCGAGGTCGAGGCGCGCCTCAGCGACGCGCTGCACGAACGGCTGACCCAGCGTTTCGTCGACCGCCGCACCGCGGTGCTGGTCCGCGACATCGGCGCCCGCGGCGCGGATGCGCTTCCAGTCACCGTCGCCGCCGATGGCGAGGTCAGCGTCGGGCCCGAGCCGATCGGCCATTTGTCGGGATTCGAGTTCCGGGTCGATCCTACGGCGCGGCTCGCCGACAAGCGCCTGCTGCTCGCGGCGGCCGAGCGCCGCCTCGGCGACGAGCTCGACCGCCGCGCCAAGGCCCTGGTCGATGCCGGCGACGAGGCCTTTGCCCTGGCCGTCGACGAAACCGGCGGCCTGGCGATCGGCTGGGAAGGTCATCTCCTCGCGCGGCTCGCTCCCGGGCGCTCGTTGCTCGAACCGGCGCTCCGCACCGGCCGGCCGCTCGATCGCCTGTCCGCGCCGACCCGCGCGGCCTTGCGCGAACGGCTCGAACGCTGGCTCGACACGCAGATCGCGCGCCACCTTAGGCCGCTGCTGAAGCTCTCGGGCGCTGCAACCGACCCGGCCAACTCGCCCGGCGTGCGCGCGCTTGCGGCGATGCTGGCGGACGCCGCCGGAGTGGTGCCGCGCAAGGCGATGCTGAGCGCGATCGCGCATCTCGAGCAGGCCGACCGCCAGGCGCTGCACGGGCTCGGGGTTCGGCTCGGGCCGCTCGACGTCTTCGTTCCGCTGCTTCTGAAGCCCGCGGCCCAGCACTGGCGCGCGGCGCTGATCGCGGTGAAGCAGGGGCAGCCGATGCCGGGCTTGCCGCCCGCTGGCGCCGCGACGCTCGGCGGCGAAGCGAACCCGCGCGGCGCCGCGCTCGCCTATCGCCGGCTCGGATCGAGCTGGCTGCGGATCGACCTCGCGGACCGGCTCGCCAGCCATGCGCGCAAGGTGCGCTCCGCGGGCGGCGCTGATCCCGTCGACCGCGAGCTCGCCACGTCGATCGGCCTCGATGAGCAGGCGCTTAGGCGCTTGATGAACGAGGTCGGTTTTGCCCAGACCGGCGATACCTGGCGCTGGCGCGGCCGCCGCGGCCAGGCACCCGACCGCCGCGCCACCGGCCACGCCTTCGCCGAGCTCGCCAAGCTGAAGAAGAAGTGATCATCGCACCCCGCCGTCATGCTGAACTTGCTTCAGCATCGATTCCGGAGACCGCGAAACAACGGAAAAAATGGACCCTGAACCAAGTTCAGGATGACAGTCGCGAATGAGGATCGACCGTTATTTGCATTGTATTCGCCTGGTGAAGAGCCGGACCCTGGCGCAGGCGGTAATCGCCGCCGGCCACGTTCGCATCGACGGCAAGCGTGTCGAGAAACCCAGCGACGAGGTCCGCGTCGGCAGCATTATCGCCCTCCCTCTGCATGATCGCGTCTGCGTGCTGCGGGTGCTCGGGATACCTGGGCGCCGCGGCCCGGCGAGCGAGGCGCGGCAATGCTATGAGGAGATCGAATGACCTATCCCAAGGCTCCCGAATGGCAGGTCTCCGAATGGCTCAACAGCGATCGGCCGTTGCGCCTCGCCGACTTTGCCGGGCGGCCGCTGGTGGCGCTCGCCTTCCAGCTGCTGTGCCCCGGCTGCGTGACGCAGGCGATCCCGCAGCTGCTGCGCGTGCGCGCCGCATTTTCCGAGAACCAGCTCGGAGTGGCGGCGATCCACACCGTGTTCGAACATCATGAGGCGCAAGGCCGGCGCGACGTGCTCGAGGCGTTCCTGCACGAGAACCGCATCACCTTTCCGGTCGCAATGGACGCTCCGGGCGACGACCGCATTCCCATGACCATGCGCGCCTATGCCATGCAGGGCACGCCGACCCTGCTGCTGATTGACCGGGCAGGCGCCTTGAGGACCCAGCATTTCGGCCATGTCGACGACCTTCGACTCGGCGCGGCCATTTCAGGCCTCATCGCGGAACCGGGCGAGATTGACGAGGCCCGCGCCGAGACCTAGCGAAGCGGCGAAAGGGAGCGCTTCATCAATGACCTATGTCGTCACCGACGCCTGCATCAAGTGCAAGTACACGGATTGCGTCGAGGTGTGCCCGGTCGATTGCTTCTATGAGGGCGAAGTGATGCTGGTCATCAACCCCAACGAATGCATCGACTGCGGGGTGTGCGAGCCCGAGTGCCCGGCGGAAGCGATCTTGCCCGACACCGAGAGCGGGCAAGAGAAATGGCTCGAGCTCAACGCCAACTTCTCGGCCGAATGGCCCAACATCACGCGCAAGAAGGACACGCCCGCGGACGCCGACGAGCACAAGGGCGAAGAGGGCAAGTACGATAAATATTTCACGCCCGACGCGGGCTCGGGCGACTGACGCCCACCGTCGGCCTAGCGCCGAATCGTGAAGACATAGTTCAACCCGATCCCGCCGCTTAGCTGGTTGCGTGAGCCCAGCTGCCGGACGATCGGCGACTTGGCGGCGTCGCCCACCAGCCGCGCGTAACGGGCATAAGCAAACACGCCCCAGCGGCGATTGAATTCGTACGAGAGGCCGGTCGCGAGCGCGACCGCGTGCACGCCGCCGCCCGGCCGGTAGGCCGGAAGTCCGGACGCCAGCGACACGGCCGGCGTGACCCCGAAATAGGCGCGCTGGAACCGCGCGTCCGAAAACAGGATGCGCGGCCCGATCGAGAAGACGTAGCGGTCGCCGTCGCGCCAGATGCGATCCACGCCGATGCTGCCGACCAGCCCGTCGTGTCCGCCGAGGCCTTTCAGGAGATCGGCCCGAACCCGGAAGGAATTGCCCGCCTGGTACTGGACGAACGCTCCGGCTTCGAAAGTCCTCGGCACCCGTGCGACCGGCGCGCCGACGTCGCCCGGCGTGCGCTTCGGTCGAATGTTGACGACCGGTCCGAGCGAGAATCCGTCCACCGAGACCAGCGAAACGCCGACATGATCGTCCGGCGCGACGAACCTGAATTGATCGCTGCCTCGCGCGAAATTGATGTGAAACAGCGGCCCCAGCCGCGTCTCGTCCGCCCCGATGAACTCGGGCTGCAGCTGCGCCCCCAGCCCAACCCGGACCCGAATGTCGCGACTGTCCTGCGCGGACGCGGCACCGTAGGCCGGAAGGAGCGCTACGGTGAACATCAAGAGCCGTTTCATCCCGCCCCTAACCGCTGCCGCTCGTCTTTAGTTGCACAGCCGTATCGGCCAGCCGTCCGCGCATCAGCGCCGCTCGAGCAGCCTTGCGACGATCAGGTCCGCCGCCTCCTCAGCGTTCAGCACCGTCGTGTCGATCCGGATCTCGGGCGCTGCCGGCGCCTCGTACGGACTGTCGATGCCGGTGAAATTCTTGAGCTCGCCCGCGCGCGCCTTGGCGTAAAGCCCCTTGGCGTCGCGCTGCTCGGCTTCGGCCAATGGCGTGTCGACGAAAATCTCGATGAACTCCCCGTCGGGCAGCATCTTGCGGACCATCTCGCGCTCAGCGCGGAACGGCGAGATGAAGGCGGTCAGGACGATCAGGCCCGCGTCGGCCATCAGCCGCGCGACCTCGCCGACGCGGCGGATATTCTCGATCCGGTCGGCCTCGGTGAAGCCGAGGTCGCGGTTGAGCCCGTGGCGGACATTGTCGCCGTCGAGCAGGAAGGTGTGCCGTCCGCGCGCGGCGAGCTTGCGCTCGACGATATTGGCGATGGTCGACTTGCCCGCGCCCGATAGGCCGGTGAACCACAGCACCGCGGGCTTCTGGCCCTTTAACGCGGCGTGCGTCTCGCGCCCGACGTCGAGATGCTGGCGGTGGATGTTGTGAGCGCGGCGAAGTGCGAAGTGGAGCATCCCGCAGGCGACCGTCGCATTGCTCATCTTGTCGATCAGGATGAAGCCGCCGAGCACGCGATTGGGGCTCGTCCCCTCGCCCGCATAGGGCTCAAACACGATCTCGCGGTCGGTCGCGAGCTCGGCGACGCCGATCGCGTTGAGCTCGAGCGTGGTCGCGGCGAGGCGGTCGAGCGTGTTGACGTTGATCTCGTACTTCGGCTCCTGGACCGTGGCGGTGACCGTCTGGGTCCCGATCTTGAGCCAGTAGCCGCGCCCCGGGAGCAGCGGCTCGTCGGCCATCCACACGATCGTCGCCTCGAACTGATCGGCCGATTCCGGCGGGTCACCCGCCGCCGCGATCACGTCGCCGCGCGAGCAGTCGATCTCGTCGGCGAAGGTCAGCGTCACCGACTGGCCCGCAATCGCGCTCGGCAACTCGCCGTCGGCCGTGACGACCCGATCGATCCGCGTCGTGCGTCCCGACGGAAGCACCCGCACCTCGTCGCCGGGCGCCACCGAGCCGCTCGCGATCTCGCCGGCAAAGCCGCGGAAATCCTGGTTGGGCCGGTTGACCCATTGCACCGCCATCCGCAGCGGCCTCGCGACATCGGCGGAGTGGTCGAGCGTCACGGTATCGAGATGCTCGAGCAGGCTCGGCCCCGCGTACCAACCCGTCCGCAGACTGGCCTCCACGATATTGTCGCCGTTGAGGCCCGAGACGGGGATGGCGATCCAGTCGGCGATTCCGATCTCGCCCGCGAAGGCGCGAAACTCGGCCGCGATCGCGTCAAACGCGCCCTGATCGTAGTCGACCAGGTCCATCTTGTTCACCGCCAGCACGAAGCGCCGGATGCCGAGCAATTGCGCGAGATAGGCATGGCGCCGCGTCTGCGTCAGCACGCCCTTTCGCGCATCGACCAGCAGCACCGCGAGGTCCGCGGTCGAGGCGCCGGTCACCATGTTGCGCGTATATTGCTCGTGCCCGGGCGTGTCGGCGACGATGAACTTGCGCTTGTCGCTGGCGAAATAGCGGTAGGCGACGTCGATGGTGATGCCCTGCTCGCGCTCGGCCGAAAGCCCGTCTACCAACAAGGCGAAATCGACCCCCTCGCCCTGCGTGCCAAAGCGGCGGCTGTCGTCCGCGAGCGCGGCGAGCTGGTCGTCGGCGACCTGCCGCGTTTCATAAAGCAGCCGGCCGAGCAGGGTCGACTTGCCGTCGTCGACGCTGCCGCAGGTGATGAACCGCAGCAGCTCCTTCGATTCGCGCGCGGCAAGCCACGTTTTGATGTCGGCGGGGCGGTTCAAAAGTACCCCTCCTGCTTCTTCTTCTCCATGCTCGCGCTGCCGCCGTCGCGGTCGATCGCGCGGCCCTGGCGCTCGCTGGTTCCCGAGGCGAGCATCTCGGCGATGATTTCCTCGACGCTGCCGGCATCACTTTCGACCGCGCCGGAGAGCGGATAGCAGCCGAGCGTGCGGAACCGCACCTTGCGGCTCACCACTTCCTCGCCCGGTGCGAGCCGCATGCGCTCGTCGTCGACCATCAGAATGAGGCCGTCGCGTTCCACCGTCGGCCGCTCCGCCGCGAAATAGAGCGGCACGACCTCGATCCCCTCGCGCAAAATATATTCCCACACGTCGAGCTCGGTCCAATTCGACAAAGGAAAGACGCGAAGGCTTTCGCCCTTGTTCTTGCGGACATTGTAGAGCGACCACAGCTCGGGCCGCTGGCGCTTCGGGTCCCAGCGGTGGTTGCGGTCCCGAAAGCTGAACACCCGCTCCTTGGCGCGGCTCTTCTCCTCGTCGCGCCGGGCGCCGCCGAACGCCGCATCGAAGCCGTAAAGGTCGAGCGCCTGCTTCAATCCTTCGGTCTTCCACATGTCGGTGTGCAGCGGGCCGTGGTCGAACGGGTTGATGCCTTTGTCGAGCGCCTCGGGGTTCTTGTAGACGATCAGCTCGGTCCCGGGCTCGGCCGCGACCTTGTCGCGCGCCGCGTACATCGCCTTGAACTTCCAGGTGGTGTCGACGTGGAGCAGCGGGAACGGCAGCGCGCCCGGGAAGAAGGCCTTGCGTGCAAGGTGCAGCATCACCGCCGAATCCTTGCCCATCGAATAGAGCATCACGGGCTTGGCCACCTCGGCGACGGTCTCGCGCAGGATGAAGATGCTTTCGGCTTCGAGGCGATCGAGGTGCGACAGGCGGGTCATTCCCCGCCGATTTGCCCGCTTCGCTCGAACTTGTCACTTGCGGCTGAGCGCCCAGCACCTAGGCTTGGGCGCGAACAATGGGAGATCGAGCAGTGACGAAGACCATCCTCCTTCTCGCATCCGCCGCCGGGTTGCTCGCGCCTGCGGGTCCAGCGGCCGCCCAGCAGGCCGCCAAACCGGTCAGCCGCGCCGATTTTCTCAAAACTCTCGACACGCGCTTCAACGCGATCGACACCAATCACGACGGCAAGATCACCCGGGACGAAATGGTCGCCGCGCAGCAACGCGACCTGCAGCAGGCGCGAACCAAGATCGCGCAGCAGCTCGAGGCCAAGTTCAAGCAGCTCGACACCAACAAGGACGGGCAGCTCAGCCTCAAGGAGTTCATGGCCGCGGCGCCCGGCATCAACACCACCGAGACGCCCGACCAGATGATGCAGAAGTTCGATGCCAATCACGACGGCAAGATCACGGCCGACGAGTTCCGCGCGCCGGAGATCGCGCAGTTCAACCGGCTTGACGCGAACCATGACGGCGTCGTGACGCCGCAAGAGATGAAGGCGGCGGCCGGCCGCAAATAGCCGTCTGGCGCCGCCGCGGCGGCGGGCCTAAGGACGAAGCTTCCCTGGGGAGCTGCGCAAGCGGCTGAGATCGGCGGTGAGCGCCGGGACCCATCGAACCTGATCCGGATCGCACCGGCGGAGGAAGAGGAGGCGTCAATGGCAGACATTCCCGCGCGCACCGAATTGAAGGTCACCACCGGCCCAATCCGCGGCTCGCGCAAGATCTACGTCGAGGGCCGCGACGGCATCCAGGTCGCGATGCGCGCGGTCGACCTCGAGCCGTCGAGCGGCGAGCCGCCGGTCATCCTCTACGACACCAGCGGGCCTTACACCGACCCCGCCAGGCGCATCGACATCATGGCCGGACTCTCCGAGTTGCGCGCCCAATGGATTCGCGGCCGCGGCGACGTCGAGGAGATCGACGCGCGCGAGGTCCGCCCCGAGGACAATGGCCAGCTCGGTCCCGACCGCTCGGGCGGCGTCCAGCCCTTCCCCAACGTCCGCAAGCGCGTCCTGCGCGCGAAGCCCGGCGCCAACGTTACCCAGATGCACTATGCCCGGCGCGGCATCGTCACGCCGGAAATGGAATATGTCGCGATCCGCGAGAACCTCGGCCGCGAAGCCGCGCTAAACGCCGCGCGCGACGGCGAAAGCTTCGGCGCCGCGATCCCCGACTTCGTCACCCCCGAGTTCGTCCGCGACGAGGTCGCGCGCGGCCGCGCGATTATCCCCAACAACATCAACCACCCCGAGAGCGAGCCGATGGCGATCGGCCGCAACTTCCTGGTCAAGATCAACGCCAATATCGGCAACAGCGCGGTCGCCAGCGACGTCGCTAGTGAAGTCGACAAGATGGTGTGGGCGATCCGCTGGGGCGCGGACACGGTCATGGACCTCTCGACCGGCCGCAACATCCACGACACGCGCGAATGGATCGTCCGCAACTCGCCGGTGCCGATCGGCACCGTCCCGATCTACCAGGCGCTCGAGAAGGTCGGCGGCATCGCCGAGGACCTGACCTGGGAAATCTACCGCGACACGCTGATCGAGCAGGCCGAGCAGGGCGTCGACTATTTCACCATCCACGCCGGGGTGCGCCTGCCCTACGTGCCGCTGACCGCGAAGCGAGTCACCGGCATCGTCAGCCGCGGCGGCTCGATCATGGCGAAGTGGTGCCTCGCCCACCACCAGGAGAGCTTCCTCTACACCCGCTTCGACGAGATCTGCGAGATCATGAAGGCCTACGACATCGCCTTCTCGCTAGGCGACGGCCTCCGCCCCGGAAGCACCGCCGACGCCAATGACGAGGCCCAGTTCGCCGAGCTTTACACCTTGGGCGAGCTGACCAAGAAAGCCTGGGCGCACGACTGCCAGGTGATGATCGAAGGGCCCGGCCATGTGCCGATGCACAAGATCAAGGAGAATATGGACAAGCAGCTCGCGAGCTGCGGCGAGGCGCCCTTTTATACGCTCGGCCCGCTCGTGACCGACGTCGCGCCCGGCTATGACCATATCACCAGCGGCATCGGCGCAGCGATGATCGGCTGGTTCGGGACCGCGATGCTTTGCTACGTCACGCCTAAGGAGCATCTCGGCCTTCCCGACCGCGACGACGTGAAGGTCGGGGTGGTGACCTACAAGCTGGCCGCCCACGCGGCGGATTTGGCGAAAGGCCACCCGGCGGCACGGCTGCACGACGAAGCATTGAGCCGCGCGCGCTTCGAGTTCCGCTGGCGCGACCAGTTCAACTTGAGCCTCGACCCCGACACCGCCGAGCAATACCACGACCAGACCCTTCCCGCCGAAGGCGCCAAGACCGCGCATTTCTGCTCGATGTGCGGCCCGAAATTCTGCTCGATGAAGATTACGCAGGAAGTGCGAGAATTCGCGGCGAAGCAGAACGCGCCGCTTGAGCAGAGCATCGCCGTCGAAGAGGCAGAAGCCGGAATGGCGGAGATGTCCGCGCGCTTCCACGACGAAGGTGGCGAGCTCTATGTGAAGGCGGAGTAAGTCATGCCGGTTTTCAAAGAAGAGTTAGAGAAGCGCATCAAGGGCGCGCTCATGGAAGACGAATCCTGGTGGTATCTCTGCTTCGACTCCGATGCAGACGAATTCTGGGTGGAACATGACTGGGACCGAGTTAATCCGTACAACCTCAAGGAGGCTGCCGATGTGGGCTCGCGCCGCATTCCGCTGGAGGGATACACGGGACCGGGCGCCGTTCGAATCGAAGAACTGAAAGAGCTATTAAAGGGCCGAGCCAAGTAGGCACCGAACGACCATCGCCGGATCGGGAGGTTTTCCTGCCCCTTCCGTAGTGCCGCGTTTGCCTTGCATTTCAGCTGCCGTTCGGTTCACGAAGCTCGTGCTCGGCGTAATTGGTGATGGGGAGGCACAGTTCTGAGCGCCGATTCAATCCGCACCGCTCTGCTCGCGAAAGGATATTTCCCGAAAGAGCTACCTCCCACCTTCACAACCGAGACCTTCGGACAAGCTGCGACAGATATCCTCGCAGACTGGGAAACTGCAAAACTCTTCAAGAGGCAGCAGAAAAAGAAGACGAAGACGAAATTCAAATCGAACGCGTACGGTTACGAGCTTCCAAAAGCCGAAATGGAGGTGATCTCCACCCCTAAAGTCGGCTTCGAAAGACGCAACGTGGGGATTACACATCCAATCCCTCAGGCACTCTTGGTTGACGAAATTGCGAGCAACTACCCGACCCTCCAGAAATGGCTTTGCCGCCAGACCTATTCGCTTGATGAAATCCGGGTCTCGGAGAAGCACGTGCGGGCGATTCGAGGCATCAACTTCGCGCTGCATAGAGCCAAGAAAGCGTACATTGAGGCAACGTCTGATTGGCTGGTCAAGACGGACATCACGCGCTTCTATCCCTCAATCTACACGCACTCCATTACTTGGGCCGCCTACGGAAAGGAAAAGGTCAAGGGTCAACTGAAACTGTTTGAGGGGTCGCTGGCCGACCGTCTCGATGTGCTCGTCCGTGCCTGCAACCGAAACCAAACGGTTGGCATTCCCATCGGCCCTGAAACGTCGAGAATCCTCGCGGAGATCGTCTCATCAAGAATCGACGATGATCTGCGGCACGTTTTGACTGGCGTTGCACTCGAATCCGTGGACCGGCTCCAAGATGACTGGTTCATTGGCATGCCGACCTTGGAGAGTTCTGAGACAGTCCTATCGCACGTCGTGCGAGCGTATCGAGAGTACGGGCTAGATATCAATGGCAGCAAAACTTCTGTCACAAGAGTCATTCAGCATCTCGAGGAAGCATGGAAATCTGAGATCGGCGCTTTCCTTTCCCATCGCAGTGGCGACTTAAAGGGCGCCCGGCTGCGTGAGTTCCTTGCCCTTACGCTCCGGCTTCAATCGGAGAACGCCAAACAGGCTGTGACCAATTACGCTCTGACGGTTCTCGAGAATCAGGCATTTTCGAAAGCGGACGTTGAGGCGATGGAATCGTTCCTACTCAAATCGGCGATCATTGCGCCCGGGTCCATGAGTCGCATCAGCGAGTTGCTCATCAACCTCGAACACGACACCGGGGCTGTATCAAAGAAACGCATCGGACCACGCTTCAGTGACCTTGCCCTTCGATCACTGGAAAAAGGCGATCTCTATGAGGCGCTCTGGCTTGTCTTTACCCTACGGGGGCTTGGAATAGCCATCTCAGACGAGCACCTGCTGTCAACTGCTGCAGTCACCAAGTCGAGCGCCCTGGCCCTCACGCTGTTGGACATGAAATCGCGCGGGCTGGTCAAAGCGAAGCTCCCGACAGCCGACTGGGAGAAGCAAATTACGAAGGAGAGCGTCCTTACCGACTGGAATTGGTTGCTCGCATACGAAGGCTGCAGACGAGGTTGGCTTGCGGACCCCGGCGCCGTGATGGCGCGACCCTTCTTTGCAGCAATGAATGCACGGGGCGTATTCTTCTACGACGAACGGCGAAATGTGAGGAAGCGCACCACGATGGCAAAGGTACGGAGCGCCCTCCGAAGAAAATTTCAGCGTGAAGTGCGCGAGTTCCTCTTTTCAGTTCGAGACGTTGAATTCGACTCCAACTACTGAAATGGTTCGCAGCTTGCGGCATCGTCTGGGGAGAATCATGACATCACCGCGCCTTGCTTTCGCAGCCGCAGGACTGGTCCTGCTGGCATCGACCGCCGCCCCGGCCGCACCGCCCATCGCCGAGCCGCCGCCGGCCACCAAGGGCCCGGTCGACGGCCTCGTCTCCTCACCCGCCAATTTCAAGCTGCTGCTCGAGAACGCCCACGTCCGGGTGCTTCAATACACCCTGCTCCCCGGCGCGTTCGACCATTGGCACACGCACCCGCCGCGGGTCGGCTATGTGCTGTCGGGCGCGAAGATCCGGGTGACCGAGGCCGACGGCAGCCACCAGGATTATGACGAGAAGACCGGCGAAACCTATTGGGCCGACTTCTCAGCCCTCCACGACACGCTGAACCTCGACACAAAGCCCTACGTCGCGCTGCTGATCGAGGTGAAAGGCGCAGGCGCGACCTCGGCGGCCGCCGACACGGCCGCGATCCAGGCTGTCCTCGCAGCCGCAACGTCAGCAGCGGCCGCCAAATAACGAACGGGTCCGCCGCGCGCCCGATCAGCGCGCGAACTGCTTCTTCAAATCCGCCTTGATCGAGGCGCCGCCGAGGTGCGCGTCGACGTTCGAATAGCCTTCACGCCGGAGGGCCTTGCGGATTTCGTCGAGATTGTCCGACTCGCGCGCCAGCTCGAAGGCGCGCTCGATGATGTTCTGGCTGTGCATGGGAATCCTGAAAGTTTCGCTCACGTCATGAACGGCCGGCGAAGCGCTTCCGTTCCGATGTGGCCGATGGAACTCCCTGGCGGAGCCATGCGCACGGCCAGGTCATGCACTCGGGTCGCTTGTGGCGACCGATCTGTCCGCTACTCGCTCCCCAGATGCTCCAGCCCACCATGGCCGCCCTTGTGCGACGGGTTTGCCGCGATGGTCTTGGTCTTCGCTTTCTTGGGCTTGCGCGCTTCCTTGTGCGATTTCACCTGTCCCTTGGCCACGGCCTGTCTCCTGATGATCTTTCCGCTGTCCTACAGCATTGCCGATGTGATCCATAATCGCCGATGCGCCGTTTTCGATCCGATCTTCGTCCTCGCGTGCGCGCGCGTAGCGTCGTCCTCGCGTGCGCGCGCGTAGCGTCGTCCTCGCGTGCGCGCGCGTAGCTCCGCCGCGTTCGCTGCGTTTCGCATTTGCCGCTCATTGCGTGCGCACTGGCGGCATTGGCCCACGCCGTCCGTCGAAAAGCGCGCCCGCGCGTCTAATCGTGCTGGCGCCGCAACCCCGGAAGGCATAACCTGCCATGCCTAACCATTTGAGGAATCGGGCTTTGTCCAGCCTCGCTCGCGCATCGATCCTGGCGCTGACCTGCGCGACCATCTTGTGCGCAGCCTCGGCATCCGCCCAGGCGCCGCGCATCGCCAAGCCTCGGCCCGCGCCGCCCGGCCCCTCGACCATGCCGCCGCTGCCGCCGGCCGACATCGACAACAAGCTCCTGATCGGCGGCGATGACGTCAACGCGAAGAAGGTCGAGACCCGGATGACGGTCGAGGTCCATGTCAACGGCCGCGGGCCCTATCATTTCGTGGTCGACAGCGGCGCCGACACCTCCGCCGTCGGCCTCGGCATCGCGCGCGATCTGCAGCTGCCGCTCGGCACGCCGGTGATCCTCAATGCCGTCACCGACCGCAACATCGTCGACCGGGTCAAGGTCGCCCAGCTGACACTTGGGCCGAGCACCGTCCACGACCTCGAGCTGCCCGCCTTGCACGAGGGCGATCTTGGCGGCGACGGGATGATCGGCATCGACGCGCTGGTGAAGCAGCGGCTGATGATGGATTTCGAAAACCGCGTCATCAAGGTCGAGGATACGAGGAAGCCGATCGAGCATCTGCCCGGCGAAATCGTGATCACCGCCAAGCTCAAGCACGGCCAGCTAATCCTGACCCAGGTGCGCGCCGACCGCGCGTCATTGGACGCGATCATCGACACCGGCTCGGAAATCACGATCGGCAACCTCGCGCTGCGCGACAAATTGCTCAGCCGCAATCTCGACAAGACCTGGACCGTCTCGGCGACCGGCGTGACGGGGAAGACCGTCGACCTCCAGCTCGGCCAGTTGCGCGAGCTTCGCGTCGGCTCGATCACCTTGCGCAACGTGCCGATCGCCTTCGCCGACGTGCCGCCGTTCCGCGTCTTCGGCCTCGCCGACCAGCCCGCGCTGCTGCTCGGGACCGACATTTTGGAGGCGTTCCGCCGCGTCTCGCTCGACTTCGCCGCGCGCAAGGTGCGCTTCCAGCTGAGGCGCTGCGGCTCGGTCGCGGTGACGATCAGCAGCTCGCCGACCTCGGCCCTGACCCGCCTGTCGTCGAACGGCGACCAGTCGGTGTGCGCAAGCTAGGCGGCCGCCGCAGCGATCAAAGCTTGGAGCGGTCGGCCGGTGTCCAGTCCTCGGGCTCGACGTCCTTGCGCAGCAGCCGCAGCGCGAGTCCGGAGAAAGTCCCGACGGCGATGGCGATGGTGAGGTTGCTGACCACCGTCAGCACCATCGTCAGGAAGAACAGGGTGCGATCGGTGAGGCGCAGCCGCATCCGTTCGGGCCAGCGGCCCGGCTCGCTCATCAGCCAGGCGGTGATGATCAGAAGGCCAGCCAGCGCCGGCATCGCGAGAAAGCCGGCGAGCGGCGCGGCGGCGACGCTGATGAGGAGAATGGCGAGCGCGTGGACGAGTCCGGCGACGGGGGTTTTGCCGCCGGCCCGGACATTGGTCGCGGTGCGCGCGATCGCGCCGGTCGCGGGAAGGCCGCCGAACAGCGGCGAGGCGATATTCGCCGCACCCTGCGCGAGGAGCTCGGCGCTCGAGCGGTGGCGGCCGCCGATCATGCGGTCGGCGACGATGGCGGAGAGGAGCGATTCGACCGCGGCGAGGAAGGCGATGACGAAGGCCGACGGCAGCAGCGCGCTGATCCGGGCGATGCTGACGTGCGGCAGCGACGGCGGCGGAAGCCCCGCAGGAAGCTCGCCGAAGCGCGAGGCGATGGTGTCGACGGGCAAGTGGAACCAGGCGATCGCCGCGGACGCGGCGGCGATCACCAGCAGCGATCCGGGGAACCAGGGGATCAACCGCCGCAACACCGCGATGCCGGCAATCGACAGCAGGCCGACGACCAGCGCGGTGAGATTGATACCGTTGCGGGCGGCCCACAAAGCCGGCAATCCGTGGACCAGATCGGCGGGGACATGGGCATGGGAAAGCCCGAGCAAATCCTTGAGCTGGCTGACGGCGATGATCAGGGCGATACCGACGGTAAAGCCTTCGATCACCGGCTCCGGCACCAAAGCGACGAGGCGCCCGGCCCTGACCAGCCCGCCAACGACGAGGATGATGCCGGCGAGCAAGGTCGCGAGCAGGAGGCCGTCGAAGCCGAATTGCGCGATTACTCCGGCGACCACGACGATGAACGCGCCGGTCGGACCGCCGATCTGGACCCGGCTTCCGCCGAGGAGCGAAATCAAGAGCCCGCCGATGATCGCCGTGACGAGGCCCGCGCGCGGCGTCGCGCCTGATGCGATGGCGATGGCGATGCTGAGCGGCAACGCGACCAGGGCAACCGTGACCCCCGCCAGAGCATCGGCGGCGAACAACTTGGCCGAATAATCCTCAAGCGTGGTGAGGAGCTTGGGCTTCATCCTTCTCCGCTAGGCGGCGGCGTGCCGAGCTTCAATCGCGCCGAGGGCGCACGCGGCAACCATTTCTTCACCAACCGGCGAGCAAAAGGCGGCAGGGGTAAGGAACGCCATGGCCGATGCAGCAAAACTCCCGCAGGAACGCCGGCGCGTCGAGCGCCTGGCGCTGCGCCTCACCGCGACCATGCGCGACGGGCGCAACAGCCGCGTGCGCGCGCGGGTCATCGACATGTCGACCCACGGCTGCCGCATCGAATGTTCGACCGTCGTAGAGGACGGCAGCTGGATCTGGCTCGGCATCGCCGGGCTCGAGACCCAATATTGCCGCGTCGTCTGGCATTGTCAGGAGTTCGTCGGGCTCGAATTCGAGCGGCCGCTTTCCGAAGCGGTGTTCGAAAAGCTGCTCGCCGACCAGGGTCAGCTGCCCGAAACCGCGATCAAGGAATTGCGCAGCATCGCCAGCCGTACGCACTGGCTGGCGCGGCAGGCCGCCGACGACGATATTGCGATTCTCGCCGATTTGTCGCGCAAATGCGCGGTCGACGCGGTGGTCGAGGGACTGCGCCGCGGAGAGGCCCCGAAGGGCCGCTAGACCTTTCGTCGATTTCGCTTGGCTTAAGCGGGCTTAGGCGGCTTTCGCCTGGCCGTTCAGCACCTGCGCGATGCCGCCCGCGGCTTCGATGCGATCGGCGAGCGTGCCGCGCGGCAGTTCCTCCTCGAACGCCCAGGCCAGCACCGCTTCGAGCTGCTTGATCGTCCCGTCGTCGCACATGCCGGCGAACGCCAGCTTGACCACCGGCTTCATCGGCGAGCGCAGCTGGATTTTGAGCCCCTGCGCCTCGACCAGGCGGAGATATTCTTCCGGCGCCTCTTCGGCGTCGAGCGCGAAATCATAGGCCGCGCTGAGCCCCTCGTGCAGGGCGGCGGTCGCCCGCAGGCGCGCCATCCGGGCTTCGTCGGCCTTGCCGCGGACTTCGGTCAGTTTGTTCTGCAACGATCCCTCCACTGCTGGGACTGGCTGGTGCTTGGCTTGCGCCGCCGGCTGTTCGATCACCGACTCCTCGGTTTCCGATTCGTCGGAAGCCGGCTCGTCCTGTTCGTCGGAAACCGGCTCGTCGGACTCCTCGGCGACCGGCTCTTCGGCCTCGTCCGTCGGCTCGAAATTCTCGGCCGGGCTGAAATCTTCGACCGGCGCTTCGTCCGGCTCGGGCGGCTCGGCGTGGTCGATGACTGGCTCGACCCTGACCGGCTGGCTCCCGTAAAAGCCAGTGAGGCCGGCAAGGCTGTCGAGTAGCTTGGAAAATCCAGGCGCCGCCTTGTGGGCCGCGGCCGCAACCGGCTCGGCTTCCATCTCGTCTTCAAAGCCTTCGAGCTCGTCTTCGACCGGCGCGGCGGGCTCGTCCGGCACCTCGGCGTCCAGTTCCTCGATGTCTTCGACCGGCTCCTCGATCTGTTCGATCGGTTGGTCGAGCTCTTCAGCAACGGGCTCTTCGATGTCTCCGGCAAGCTCGACGGGGTCGAGGTCATCGGGGTCGACTTCCGGCTCCGGGGGCTTGGCTTTCCTGGCGCTCTTGGGTTCGGCGACGCCGCCGTCGACGCTGACCAGGGCATAGACATAGTCGACCCACGCCCCGCCCGCGCTCAGCGGCAGCAAGGTGATCGAGCAGCGGACCTTGCCGTGCAGGCCTTCATATTCGTCCTCGAACGCGAGGAAATCGCGTGAGATGGCGACGATCGGCAGCTTCTTGGCGATGCACGACAGCACCGACGGATTGGGCGCGTCGATGATCCGCTCGGGCCAGGCTTCGTCGCGAAGAGCTTCGCCGAGGTGCCGAATTTCGGCATCGTGGCCGCCGCTGATCAGCTCCATCAGCACCGAATTGGGACCGGCATCCGAGAGTTCGAGCGGATCGAGGTCGTGAAGCGGCGGGAATTCCTTGTCGCCGCGCACCGACAGCCAATAATTGAGCACGCTCGCGTGGCGCCGCCGCTCGGTCGCCGACAGCTTCTTGAAGGCGGTCAGCAACGATTCCGCTGCCGGCTGTTCGCCTACTTTCATGCCCGATGCTGGCGCACCCATGTCCGACTCCGCTTGCCGTGCCCGCGGGGACTTTGCGCTGCTGGTGCTTAGAAAGGGTTAAGACGAAGGTCGCCTTTGATGCGAGCCGACAAAAGGGGGACGCCCGCGTCGCCGCGAGCGTCCCGTCCAGCGCGTGCTCTTCGCCGGATTTACATGCCGTTGTTGGTCGTCGCGTTCATGTCGGCATTGCCCATGGCGTTCATGTCGACATTGCCGGTCGCGTTCATGTCCGTCGCGTTCATCTCGGTCGTCGTGTTGAGGTCGGTCATGCCGGCGTTCATGTCCGTCGCGTAATTCATCTCGGCGGTGTTGTTCGCCGTGTTGTTGCTGCCGCACGCCGCAACCGCCGCCAATGCGGCCGCGAGCGCGAGCTTGGTGGTAACCGTCATCGGGTTTCCCCTCTGGATTGTTGGCGGTGCGAAAGCGCTTCCTGAGGCGTTCGGTTCCGACTGCTGAATCGCGCCTGCTGGAGATCGGCGAAGGGAACTCCGTTCGATCCCCGATCATTTTCCGGCTGGAAGCAGTTCCCGTTCGAGGAGGCGCGGCATGTCGAGCGCAAAAACGACGACCAACCATGACGAAATCCGCAAATGGGTCGAGAAGCGCGGCGGCCACCCGGCCGTGGTCAAGGCCACCGAGCAGAAGGGTGAGCCCGGCGGGCTGCTGCGGATCGACTATGACGATCCCGGCGGCGACAACGACAATCGCCTGCACCGGATCAGCTGGCAGGAATTCTTCAAGTCGTTCGACGAGAACGACATCGCCTTCCTCTACGATCCCGACACCGACAGCCGCTTCAGCAAGTTCGTCTCAAAACAATCCGCCGACAGCTGATCCCGCTCACGAAAAAGGGCGCCCGTCGCCGGACGCCCTCCCTCGCGTGCTCTCGCGTGTCGTTATTTCGTCTTGTTCTCGGTCGTGTTCGAAGCCGAGTTCTTGACCGCTTCGGCTTTGTTCTCGCCTTCGTTCTTGATCGCCGCAGCTTCGTTGCTGGCTTCGTTCTTGACCGCCGAAGCGCGGTTCTCGGCGCTGTTCATGATGTTCGAGGCCTCGTTCTCGCCGGCCGCCGTGACGTTTTCGGCCGCATTCTCGGCATTGGCCTGAATGTTTGAAGCCTGATTTTCGGTCGGGCTCTTCTTGTTGCATGCCGCGAGCGCCACGACGGCGGCGGCAATGATCATGGTCGTGCTGGTCTTCATCACACTTTCCCCGTGTTGTGCCCATCAGGGCGAACGCCGCCAATAGCGGCCGTTCAATGACCGCGGCATGGCCGAAAGATTAACTGGCGTTCGGCTCGGCAGCCACCGAGGTAGCTATTTGAGGGCGCGGACCGCAGCCAATGTCTTGGCGACATGCTGGCTGAAATCGAGATCGTCGTGGACCATCACAACCTTGCCTGACTTGTCGATGACGTACGAAGTGCGCGTGGTGATCCCGGGATGCGCGGCCCACGCCACGTCATATTCCTTCTGGATCACGGGGGTGGCGGTCGCGACCGGAAAGGCACTCCGGCATTCGCGCGTCGAGAAGTCGTGCAAGGTCTTGAGGTCGTCGCCCGACATGCCGACCACTTGCGCGCCCGCTTTCTTGAAGTCGCCAATGGATTCGCTGAACGCATGCGCTTCCGCGGTGCAGCCGCTGGTGAAGGCCTTGGGGAAGAAATAGAGAACCACCGGGCCTTTCTTCAGCAATTCGGCGAGGTGAATCTTGAATTCCTTGCCGCCGACGGCGCCGACGGTGGCGAAGTCGGGTGCCTTCGCACCGACCTTGAGCGCGGCGGTGGCGGGGGTGGCGACGAGGCTGATGGCGGCGAACGCGAACAGTATCTTGCGCATGGCGGTTTCCTTCAGGAAGGCGAACCCTGTTGGTAGGCTGCTTACGCTCCAGCGTTCAACAATGCGAGAGTGAGCGCGTCGGGCTGTCCGGCAAAGAAAGCGCCAAGCGCGCGGGCGAACGAAGCGCCGGGCTCGACCTGATCGAACAATGTGAGGCTGGAGCGAAGCTTCAAGGCATCGATGCCGCCGAGGATCTGCTCCGGCGAGCGGCTGCCGCTCCAAACCAGAAGCGTGTCGACGCACTGGCGCAGGCGCTTACCCAGGAGCGGATGAGCAAGATAGGCGCGCGCCTCGTCAATCGATGTGATGGCGTAGAATGTTGCGGTGTGGCTTCGGCCGAGACCGGCGATCTGCGGGAAGACGAACCACATCCAGTGGCTCTGCTTCGATCCGGCGCGAAGCTCGGCGAGCGCGGCTTCCAATGTGCCCTGTTGAGCCTCAAGGAACCGCTGCAGATTGAAGGGATCGCCCATGCCGGGCTTCATGGGCTCGAGGCCGGCGGCGGAAAAGAGCGGCTCGCGCCTATTGGCGCGGCGCGAGCAGCCCGGCCAGAATGTAGAAGAAGATCGTCACGGGGCCGGTGAGCAGGGTCAGCGCAACCAGGCCGAGGCGGACGATGGTCGAGTCGACACCCGTGTAATCGGCGATCCCGGCGGCGACGCCCATGATCTTGGCGTCGCCGCGATTGATCAGGAACCGTTCGTTCATGTGAGTTTCCTTTTTACGATGCGTGCGGTTCAGGCGATCGGCAGCGAGGTGGCGGCCGAGACCAGCAGAAGCGCGGAGAGGAACGCACCGGCGAAGATGGTGGCGGTCTCGCGGGCGGAAGCGAACGAAGTGAACATGGTCATTACCCCTTGGCTATTCATCCGAACCCGACCTTCGGGTCCGTGCCATCATCAATGCAGGGGGCGTGCCAATCTGAAAAAGTCGTTGTTTATCAGTGGCGCTATGTCGGAACGGCCTGACGGAAGCCGGGATTGACGCCGTAGATTGGTGAAAACTCCCATTTGATGTGAATTCTTCTGTCGAGCGCTGTCCGAAAACGGACATGTCGCTACAAATGTAGTCCGGATCTGGTCAGCCAGAGTAGCCGAGCCGCTCGGCCCACGGCTGGAGCAACGGCAGAATGCCCGCGAGCTGTTCTTCGTAGCGCCGCCAGCGACCGCTGGGCCGCGCCGACAAGGCGTGACTCACCTGGCTGTAGCTGGGCGTGGCAATCGCGCCCCTCGCTGCCGCTGTCGCCCGATGGTCGAGCAGTTCGGGCCGCCATTCGAGACCGAGAAAATCGACGGCTGCCCGCAGGGTGCTTTCGGGGTCAGCGATCAGTTGCTCATAAACGAGCGTGTGAATGTCGAGGCGCGTCCGCTCCCGCGCCTTGATGAAAAAGCGCATGCCGGAATCGTAAAGCTCCGCTGCGTCGCCAAGGTCGAGAAAACTGGCCATCGCGGCATTAAGCCTGAAATCCTGCATAAATGCGCTGAGGACGCAGTCGCAGGGATGGCGCTGCACGAAAATGACGCGGGCATCGGGGAAGAGGCTGGCGATCAGCGGCAGGCTGAACATGTTGAGCGGAAGCTTGTCGATGACCAGTCCGCCGACGCCTGGCTCGAGATGATGGTCCAGTTCGGCGTAATAGACCTCCCTCGCGCTGCCGAGCTGCTCGGGCGTCGTCGCAGGCAGGTCGATGTCGGTTGGGAGCGAGCGCGCGGCCGTGGCAAGCATCTGAACTTCTTCCAAGACATGGACATCGGGATGCCCCATGAGGAAGGTGTCGGCGAGCGTGGTTCCGGATCGGGGAAAACCGACCAGGAAGGCAGGGCTTGGGCGATCCGTCGGAGGCGCCGTCGGCAATTCGCGCGGCCAGGCAGCCATGGCTTCGCACCCGCTCCGTAGATAATTCCGAAAATCGCGGCCGACCCGCCGCCACTCGGCATATCCCGGAATGGCACGGTTCATCGCCTCGGCCGCGGCGAACGCCTGCGCGCTGTCCCCGGCCCGGTCTGCGCATTTAGCTTTCAAGGCAAGGAGCCTGACCGGATCGGCACGCGCGTCGATCGTCCGCGCGATCGCCCAGGCCTCTTCGCCGCTCCCTTCGCGGAGCGCCCTCAGCGCTCGCAGGTCCGGCAACTCGCCGCCGAGTCCCGCGGCCACGGCATCGTCGAGAAGCGTGCCCAGCGCGTCCATCCTGTTGGTTCGCTCGAGCGTCAGCCCCAGTTCGCGGAGGGCCGGAATGTGTGTCGGTGCGATTTCTAGCGCCCGCCGAAATGCGGCTTCCGCCTCGCCGAAGCGCATCTGCGCGGCCAGGCTGCGCCCCAGCCCGAGCCAGGCCAGCGGGTCATCCGCCCCAACCGCGCCCGCTTGAGGCCTGTCCTCCCGATCCATGCTCGGGTTCATAGCGGGAGACGACGAAAACCCAATAAGAGTTCGGGATTGCGGGCTCAGCTCGAGGTGGTGCTGCCGCCGTCGGGATGCAGGACCTGGCCTGTCATGTAGCTAGAATCCTCGCACGCGAGGAACAGGAACGAGGGGGCGACCTCGTTCGGCTGGCCCGGGCGGCCCATCGGCGTGTCCTTGCCGAACTCCGGCAGATCTTCCTTCGGCTGCCCGCCAAACGGATTGAGCGGCGTCCAGATCGGTCCGGGTGCAACGCCGTTCACCCGGATGCCTTTCTTGACTAGGTTCTTGGCGAGCGAACGGGTGAACCCAAGGATCGCCCCCTTGGTCGAGCTATAGTCGAGCAGGTCGGGCGAGCCCTTGTAGGTCGTCTCCGAGGTACAATTGATGATCGCCGCGCCGTCCTTGAGGTGCGGCATTGCGGACTGGGTCATGAAGAACATGCCGAAGATATTGGTCTGAAACGTCCGGCGAAGCTGGTGCTCGTCGATGTCGGTGATGCGTTTGTCGGGATGCTGCTCGCCGGCATTGTTGACGAGGATGTCGAGCTTGCCGAGCTGATCGAGGGTCTGCCTGACCGCCTTTTCACAAAACTGCTTGTCGCCGATGTCGCCGGCGATGGCGATCGCGCGCTGGCCTTCCTTCTCGACGATCTCCTTCGTTTTGGCGGCGTCGTCGTGCTCGCAGAGATAAACGATCGCGACGTCCGCACCCTCGCGCGCGAACAGCGCCGCGACACCGCGGCCGATGCCGCTATCGGCGCCCGTGATCAGCGCCACCTTGCCTTGGAGCCGACCTGAACCGGGATAGCGCGGCTGCCAGTCCGGCTTGGGCTCGAGCTTGCTTTCGTGGCCGGGCTCCTGGTCCTGGTGGACCATCGGTTCCATGACATCTGACATGACGCTCTCCTGCGGCCTGGATGGCTTGCGGTAGCGAACCGCCGCGCCAATGCCGGGTTCCGCGCCGCGGCGCGGGTTCAGCCCTTTCGCGCTCTCGCGGGCGCGCGTTCGCGCACCGCGTCGGCCGAGGCGCGGGACGCCGGACGACAGCGCGCGAGAAGCGTCGGGAAGTCGAAATTGTTGTTCGCCTCGAGCGCGGGAGCCGCAGCGGCCGAGCATTCGTCCGCCGTCGCATAATGCGCCGGCAGCGTTGCGACAGCGGTGCAGGAGGTCCCGCCGTCGGCGCATCCCAGAATGGCAATCACAAAGTAGCCCGCGCCCATCATCGGTCCCTCATTGGTCAGTCGCTCCACAACCGTGGAAATGTCGTGCGGTTCCAATGATTTCGCGTGCGCGGTTTGCCCGGCGCAGACCGCGTTCCTACCTACACGCGAATGGCGGACAAGGCGGCACAGGAACAGGCGAAGAGCAACAGCGGCTTCGCGGCGTTGTGGCGCTTCCTCCCAATGCTATGGCCGAGAGGCGAAACGGAGCTCAAGGTCCGGGTTATCGCCGCGGTGCTGCTGGTGCTCGCCGGCAAGGCGGTGACATTGCTCAGCCCCTATGCGCTGAAGCTCGCGGTCGACCGTATGAGCAGCCATGCCGCGTTCGCGGTAGTAGCCGGCCTGGTGCTCGCTTATGCCGCGGCGCGGTTCGGCGGCGTGCTCTCCGACAATTTGCGCAACGCGGTGTTCGAGAAGGTCGGCCAGGACGCGGCCAGGCGGCTCGCGGCGACGGTGTTCCGCCACGTCCACGACTTGAGCTTGCGCTTCCACCTCGAGCGCCGCACCGGCTCGCTGACCAAGATCGTCGAGCGGGGGACGAAGAGCATCGACATGATGCTCTATTTTTTGCTGTTCAACATCGCGCCGACAGTGATCGAGCTCGGCGCGATTTGCGTCATCTTCTTCGTCAAGTTCGGCGGCGGCCTGGTCGTGGCGACGCTGATCATCGTCGCTATCTACATCGCCTTCACCCGCTGGGTGACCGACTGGCGATCGCAAATCCAGCGCCACATGAACGACGTCGACAACAAAGCGATCGGCCGCGCGGTGGATTCGCTGCTCAATTACGAGACCGTCAAATATTTCGGGGCCGAGGACCGCGAAGCCCGGCGCTACGAGGAAGCGGTCGGCGCGTTCGCCCGAGCCTCGGTGCGCAACGAAGTCTCGCTCGCCTGGCTCAACATCGGCCAGTCGCTGATCACCAATGCGATGATGGCGGGGGCGATGATCTTCACCGTCTGGGGCTGGAGTCAGGGCCGCTTCACGCCAGGTGACGTGGTGTGGATCAACGGCCTCCTGATGCAGCTCTTCCGGCCGCTCGACATGCTCGGCTGGGTCTACCGCTCGATCCGCCAGGGGCTGATCGACATGGAAGCGATGTGGAACCTGCTCGACACCCCGGCCGAGGTCACCGACAAGCGGCAAGCGCCGCCGCTGCAGGTTACCAGCGGCAGCATTCGCTTCGAGCATGTGTATTTCGGCTACGATCCCGGGCGGGAGATCCTGGCCGGCCTCGACATCGACATCCCCGCGGGAACAAGCTGCGCCATCGTCGGTCCATCCGGCGCGGGTAAGTCGACCATCGCCCGGCTGCTCTATCGGTTCTACGACCCGACGTCCGGACGCATCCTGATCGACGGGCAGGATGTTGCCGGCGTCACCCAGAAGAGCTTGCGCGCGGCGATCGGCATCGTCCCCCAGGACACCGTGCTGTTTAACGACAGTATCGGCTACAACATCGGCTACGGCCGCGCGGACGCGAGTGAAGCCGAGATTGAAGATGCCGCGCGCGGCGCGGCCATCGACCAGTTCATCGACTCGCTGCCCGACAAATACGCCTCGATGGTCGGCGAGCGCGGACTGAAGCTGTCGGGCGGTGAGAAGCAGCGCGTGGCCATCGCGCGGACCCTGCTCAAGAACCCGCCGATCCTGGTGCTCGACGAAGCCACCAGCGCGCTCGACAGCCGCACCGAGCAAGCGATCCAGGAAACGCTCGCCCGCGTGTCGCAGAGCCGCACGACGATCATGATCGCGCACCGCCTGTCGACCATCGTCGACGCCGACCAGATCGTCGTCCTCGACCGCGGCCGGGTGGCGGAGCGCGGCACGCACGAGCAATTGCTCGAGCTCGGCGGACTCTACGCCGACCTTTGGCAGCGCCAGGCCGCCGAGCAGCTCGCCGACGAGATTGCGCAAGCGGCCGAGTGACCGTCCGTCGTTGCGAGCGGAACGAAGCAATCCAGCTACGCCAATGGATTGCTTCATCGTGTCGCTCCTCGCAATGACAGCGGAGATGACGGACCCGCACGACCTCCTCAAACGCATCTTCGGCTTCGATCGTTTCCGCGGCGTCCAGGAACAGGTGATCGGCCGCGTGCTTGGTGGACAGCACACGCTCGGTGTCATGCCGACCGGCGCCGGCAAGTCGCTCTGCTATCAATTGCCGGCGCTCGCGCGCGAGGGCACGGCGCTGGTCATCTCGCCGCTGATCGCGCTGATGCACGACCAGATTCGCAGCGCGAACGCCATCGGCCTAAAGGCGGCATCGCTGACGTCCGCCGATGCCGACCGGGAGCAAACGGTCCAGCGGTTCAAGGCGGGCGAGCTCGACCTGCTCTATGTCGCGCCCGAGCGCGCGACGGGGGAGTCGTTCCGCCGGCTGGTGGGGCAGGCCAAACTCTCGCTGATCGCGATCGACGAAGCGCATTGCGTCAGCGAGTGGGGACATGATTTCCGCCCCGACTACCGTCTGCTGAAGCCGCTCCTCGATGGTCATCCGGAGGTGCCGCGGCTGGCGCTGACCGCGACCGCCGACCAGCGCACCCGTGCCGACATTCTCGCGCAGCTCGGCATTCCGGACGACGGGCTGGTGATCGCCGGGTTCGACCGGCCGAACATCCGCTATCACGTCGTGCACCGCGAACAGACCGGCAAGCAGCTCCGCGAGCTGCTGGCGCGGCAGCCAGGCTCGGCGATCGTCTATGCTCCGAGCCGGAACAAGGCCGAGAAGATCGCCGAGCAGATCGCCCGCGATCGGCGCCCGGCGCTTCCCTATCACGCCGGACTCGACCCGCAGGTGCGCGCCCGTAACCAGGCGGCGTTCGTCAATTCCGAGGAAATGGTGATCGCCGCGACGATCGCGTTCGGGATGGGAATCGACAAGCCCGACGTGCGGCTCGTCGCCCATGCGGCGATCCCGAAAAGCATCGAGGCTTATTACCAGGAGACCGGCCGCGCCGGGCGCGACGGCGAACCCGCCGAAGCGTGGCTGTTCTGGGCGGCGCAGGATTTCGCGCGCGCCCGGCAGCGGATCGAGCAGGAGGTCCCGCCCGATCGTCGCGCCGCGGAGCGCGAGCGGCTAAATGCGCTCGCCATGTTTGTCGAGGCGCCGACCTGCCGCCGCGCGATCCTGCTGCGGCACTTCGGCGAAGACCCGCCCGAGCGATGCGGCAATTGCGACAATTGCCTCGATCCGCCGGCCACGGTCGATGCGACCGAGGTCGCGCGCAAATTGCTGTCGGCCGCATTCCGCACCGAGATGCGCTTCGGCGTCGGCCATCTCGCCGACGTGCTCGCCGGCAATGACAGCGAGAAAGTCCGCAGCTTCGGCCATCACCGGCTATCGGTGTTCGGAATTGCGAGCGCCGAAGAACTGCCGCTGATCCGCCCCGTCGCGCGCGCGCTGATCGCCAGCGACGCGTTGCGCGCCGATGCCTATGGCGGCCTCAGCTTCGGGCCCGGCGCGCGACCGATCCTCAAGGGCGAACAGCAGTTGGCAATCGCGGTTCCTCCGCCGCGCAGGCGCGATCGGCGCAAGCGGGTCGATGGACCGGCGGACCCCTTGTTCGAGGCCCTCCGCGAGGCCCGGCGCGAGCTGGCGGCGGCGGCAGGCGTGCCGCCCTATGTGGTCTTTCACGACTCCACTCTGCGCGAGATTGCGCAGCGCAAACCTCAAACCCTCGCCGAGCTGAGCGAGGTACAAGGCGTCGGCGCCGCCAAGCTCGACCGCTACGGGCAAGCGGTGCTCGCGGCCGTTTCGACGAACGGCTAACGTTCAGGCTTGCGTAACCCGCGACTCGGTTCGAGAGCGCGCAAACGCCGAACAGCATTGAGGGACATGATGATCCGCAACATTTTCCTGGCGACCGCCGCGATCGCGATCGTTTCTTCCGCACCGGTCAGCGCCGCGCCGCGCAAGGCTGCCGCGACCGCAAGCGCCACGCTTCCGGCATCGAACCCGTTCGCAAAGCCCAGCACGCTGCCGTTCGAGACCCCGGATTTCTCGAAGATCAAGGACACCGATTATCTGCCCGCGATTCTCGCCGGAATGGCGCAGCAGAAGTCGGAAGTGATGGCGATCGCCAACCAGAAGGCGCCGCCGACCTTTGGCAACACCGTGGTCGCGATGGAACGATCGGGACAGCTGCTCGAGCGCGCCGGCCTCGCCTTCAGCGCGGTCAACGGCGCCAACACCAACGACGTGCTGCAGGCGACGGACACCAAGACCGCGCCCCTCTATGCCGCACACAACGACTTCATCTTCCTCAACGCCAAGCTGTTCCAGCGCTTCAAGACGCTCCACGACAATCAGGCCAGCCTGAACCTCAACCCCGAGCAAGCGAAGCTGCTCGATGTTTATTACAAGCAGTTCGTCCATGCCGGCGCCGAGCTTCCCCCCGCCAAGCAGGCCCAGCTGAAAGCGATCAACAAGCAGCTGAGCACATTGCAGACCGCGTTCGGCCAGAAGCTGCTCGCGGCTGCCAAGGCCGGCGCTCTCCACGCGGATGGTGCGACCGAGCTCGCCGGTCTCTCGCAGGCTCAGCTCGCCGCCGCACAGGAAGCTGCCAAGGGTCGAAAGCTGTCGGGCTACGTGCTGCCGCTGCAGAACACGACTCAGCAGCCCGCGCTCGCCGACCTGACCAGCCACGAGACGCGCCAGAAATTGTTCGAAGCGAGCATTAACCGCGCCGAGCGGGGTGACGCCAACGATACGCGCGCGATCATCAGCGAACTCGCGCAGCTGCGCGCCCAGAAGGCGGCGCTGTTCGGTGTCGACAATTTCGCCGACTACAACCTTTACGACCAGATGGCGAAGAACCGCGCGACCGCGGTTGGCTTCCTCGATCGGCTGGCGCCGGCGGTCTCGGCCAAGGAGCGCAGGGAAGCCGCGGACATCCGCGCCCGCGCCAGGCAGCAAGGAGCCAATTTCGAGGTCACCCCGGCTGACTGGAACTTCTACGCCGAGCAGATCCGGAAAGAACGTTACGCGCTCAACGCCGACGACTTGAAGCCCTATTTCGAGTTCAACAAGGTGCTGACCGACGGCGTCTTTTATGCCGCCAACCAGCTCTACGGAATCACCTTCAGCGAGCGCCACGACATCCCGACGTGGAGCCCCGACATGCGCGTGTTCGAAGTGCATGATACCGACGGCAAGCCGCTCGCCTTGTTCATGATCGACCCGTGGAAGCGCGACAACAAGAACGGCGGCGCGTGGATGTCGAACCTGGTCAACCAGTCGTACCTGCGCGGCACCAAGCCGGTGGTGTTCAACGTCGAGAACTTCACCAAGCCCGCGCCCGGACAGCCGGCGCTGATCAGCTGGGACGACGTGACGACGATGTTCCACGAGTTCGGGCATGCACTGCACGGCATGTTCGCGGCTCAGACGTACCCCACGCTGTCGGGCACCAATGTCGCGCGCGACTTCGTCGAGTTCCCCTCGCAGTTCAACGAGAATTGGGCGCTCGACCCCAAGATCCTGCCGCACTATGCCGTCCATTATCAGACCGGCCAACCGATCCCGCAGCCGCTGATCCAGAAGATTCTCGCAGCCCGCACCTTCAACCAGGGCTATGAGGTCGGCGAGGCCCTCGAGGCGGCGCGGCTCGACCTCGATTGGCACTCGCTTCCCGCGACCGCGCCGCGCCAGGACGTCGACAAATTCGAGGCGCAGGCGTTGGCGAACAGCGGCTTCGACGTCGCGGACGTCCCGCCGCGCTACCGCTCGAGCTATTTCCTGCACATCTGGAGCAACGGCTATTCGGCGAGCTATTATGCCTATGCCTGGACGCGGATGCTCGCTCAGGACGCGTTCTCGACCTTCGAGGGCGAAGGCGGGCTGACCCGCGCCAACGGCCAGCGCTTCCGCAACCTCGTGCTGTCGCGCGGCAACACCGAGGACCTTGCCGAAATGTACCGTTCGTGGGCCGGCCACGATCCGCAAATCCAGCCATACCTGGATTATTACGGCCTGAGCGGCGGCGCTTCGGGACCACCGCCCGCAGCCGCGGCTCCAGCACCCGCACCCGCGCCGATGACCACGACTCCGGCTCCGGCGCAGAAGAAAGGCGAAAGGGGATAAAGCCATGATCCGTCAGCTCGGCGACCAGGTGATGGTCAGCGGCCAGGTCGCGCCGCACGAGGTCGCCGGCCTGGCGGAGCAAGGCGTCACCGTCCTCGTCAACAATCGTCCGGACGGCGAAGAGCCCGGACAGCCGTTCGCGTCCGAGATCGAGGACGCGGCGGCGGCGGCCGGTATCGCCTATCATTTTGTGCCGATCATCCGTGGGATCGGACCGGCGGACGTCGAATGCATGCAACAGGCGATGCGGCAAGCCCAGGGCGGCAAGCTGCTCGCTTTCTGCCGATCGGGCACGCGCTCGGCGCTGGCGTTGGCGCTTGCCCGGCGCGAGGAGGGCGCGTCGGCCGAAGAGGTGCAGCAATCGTTGCTCGGCGCGGGCATCGACCCGAGCCCGATCGCTCACTTGCTCTAGGGTTCGTAATTGCGGAGCGCGGAGCGCGCGTCGGCAAGGTCCTCGTCGAGCACCATCACGCGCACCCCGACCAACGCGCCTTCTGAATAAGCGTAAGCGCCGGTGTCGAAGACAACGGCGTCGATGCCGTAGCTGCCGAGGAACAGGCGCGCGAGCTCGGCCTGGTAAGGCCAGTTGAACCGCGCCGCTTCGACCAAGGCGCTCACCAGGGAACGACGTCGCCAGCGGCAATCTCGGCCGCGCGCGGTGACCGGCCGAGCATCGCATTGCGGTGCGGGAAGCGGCCGAACCGCTCGATGACGTCATGGTGCAGCCGCGCGTACTTGAGCGATTCCGGATCGCCGAGTTCGGTGTAGAGCAGCATTGAGCGGTTCTGGTCTGCGAGCTTCTCGCTGTGCTGAAACGGCATGTAGAGGAACGAGCGCTCCTTTGGCGACAGCTGCTCGTCAAAGCCCCTGTCGATCGCGCCCTTGGCGACGGCGAGCGCGAGGTGGTCGGTCGCGAATTGCTCGGCGTGGCCGCGGAACATGTTGCGCGGCAGCTGGTCGAACAGAATGACCGCGGCCAAGGCGGTCAGGGGGTCGGTCACGAACGCGTCGACCAAAAGCTGCTTTTTATCTTCCCAAAGCTCGAGGAAATCCCGGCGGACGCGCTGGTCGAGCTCGGGCGGGCCGCGGAACCACTGGTCTTCCGGCAAGCCGAACCAAAATTTCAGGACGTCCGCGCGCCAGTCGCCGCTGCTCACGCGGCGGTTCCTCCCACGGTCAATCCATCGACCAGCAAGGTTGGCTGCCCAACCCCGGCGGGAACACTCTGGCCACCCTTGCCGCAAACGCCGACGCCTTCGTCGAGCGCCAGATCGTTGCCGATGCCCTTGACGCGGGTCAGCACGGTCGGGCCGTCGCCGATCAGGGTCGCGCCCTTGATCGGCTCGGCGATCCTGCCCCCGCGGATGCGATAGGCTTCGGTGCAGGAGAAGACGAATTTGCCGCTGGTAATGTCGACTTGACCGCCGCCGAAACTCTTGGCGTAGATGCCGTCGGCTACGCGCTCGACCAGCTCGGCCGGATCGTCCTTGCCGGCAAGCATGAAGGTGTTGGTCATGCGCGGCATCGGGGCATGGGCGAAGCTCTGCCGCCGCCCGTTGCCGGTCGGCTCCATGCCCATCAGCCGTGCATTCAGCCGGTCCTGCAAATAGCCCTTGAGGATGCCGTCCTCGATCAGGACCGTGCGCCGGGTCGGCGTGCCTTCGTCGTCGATCGTCAGCGATCCGCGCCGTTGCTCGATCGCGCCATCGTCGATCACGGTCACGCCGGGTGCCGCGACGCGCTCGCCGATCCGGCCGCTGAATGCCGACGTGCCCTTGCGGTTGAAGTCGCCTTCGAGGCCATGGCCGACCGCCTCATGGAGCAGCACGCCGGGCCAGCCGGGACCAAGCACCACGGGCATCTCCCCGGCGGGGGCGGCGACGGACTCGAGGTTCACCAGCGCTTGATCCAGCGCGATATCGATCGCGCGATTCCACTGCGCATCCTCGAACAGCTTGCCGTAGAGATACCGCCCGCCGAGGCCGTGAAAGCCGGTCTCTCGCCGCCCGTTCTGCTCGGCGACGATCTGCACGCCGAGCCGCACAAGCGGGCGCACGTCGGAGGCGACGAAGCCGCCAGCGCGGACAATGTCGACCACGCTCCAGCTTGCCGACAACGTCACGCTGACCTGGACGACGCGCGGATCGCGCGCCCGCGCGGCGGCATCGATTCGCTGGCATAGCGCGACCTTGTCGGCGAACGGCACCTGGCCGAGCGGATCGGCGGCTCCGTACATCGCCTGGTTGGTGCGGGGCGGCGGCGGCGCGGCGGCGCCTTTCGCCGGGTCGAGCAGCTTGAGCGTCGCGGCCGCCCGCTCGATCGCTGCCTCGCTGATCTCGTTGGCATGGGCGAACGCCGTCGTCTCGCCGGTCACTCCGCGAAGCCCGAAGCCCGAGCCGCTGTGGTAATCGGCGGTTTTCAGCCGCCCGTCATCGAAGCCGAACGCCTCGCTGGTGCTGTACTGGAGATAAAGCTCCCCATCGTCATGGCTGGAAAGATGCCGAGCCGCGAGCTTGCGCGCAGCATCCGGATCGAGATCCCGGTAGAGGAAACGGCGCGGGTCCGACGCGGTCATGCCGATGGGCTGTCCGCAGGTCCCCCCTCAAGGACGAAGCGCCGATCGCAATAGCCGCATTCGACGAAGCCCACGCCTTCGTCGATGCGAAGATAGACGCGCGGATGGCCGAGTGCCGGCGAAATCTCTCCGGAGCCGTCGCAGGCGACCTGCAGACGCGAGACGCGGATCACTTCGGGCGGCGGAATTTGCGAGGCCATGCGCCGCAATTAGGCACCTTGTCCGGCAGTCACAAGGGAGAGCGCAGCAACGGGCAAGCTTGTCGGCCCGAAATGCCGCTCTTATGCCGCTAGCAACCATGGACGAGCCCGCCATCCGCATCGCCAACCTGTCGAAGACCTACGAGGGCGGGAAGCGCGCGCTCAATGACGTCAGCTTCGATGTTCCGCGCGGCCAGATTTTCGGCCTGCTCGGGCCCAATGGCGCCGGCAAGTCGACGCTGATCAACATCCTCGCCGGCCTCGTCGTGAAAACCAGCGGCACGGTCGACATCTGGGGCTTCGACATCGACCAACATCCGCGCAACTCGAAGCGGTCGATCGGCGTGGTGCCGCAGGAGATCATCTTCGATCCCTTCTTCACCCCGCGCGAGACGCTCGAGATCCAGGCCGGGCTGTACGGCATCCCCAAAAATGAGCGGCACAGCGACGAGCTGCTCGCGGCGATGCACCTCAGCGACAAGGCCAATGCCTATTCACGCACATTGTCGGGCGGCATGAAGCGGCGGCTTCTGGTCGCCAAGGCGATGGTTCATTCGCCGCCGATCCTCGTCCTCGACGAGCCGACCGCCGGAGTCGACGTCGAGCTTCGCCGGCAGCTGTGGGACTATGTTCGCAAGCTCCACGCGCAGGGCGTCACCATCGTCCTCACAACTCATTACCTCGAGGAAGCCGAGGAGCTGTGCGACCGCATCGCGATTATCAACCACGGGCAGGTGATCGCCAATGAGCCGACGCGCCAACTCGTCGCCAAGGCCCAGGAAAAGTCCGTCGTCGTGACCTTCGACCGCGACATCGCCGAGGTGCCCACCAACGCCTGCTTCCAGAACATCGCGCTGGTCGACGAGCGGACGCTCGAGATCATCTACCGCAAGGATCAGGCTAACGCCGGCCAGGTGCTGAACGCACTGACTGCCGATGGACTCGGAATCGTCGACGTGTCGACCCGCGATCCCGACCTCGAGGACGTGTTCCTGAGCCTGACCTCCGCCGAAAGCGATTCCCCTCCCCTTCAGGGAAGGGGTTAGGGGTGCAGGACGCCCTTCGATTTGCCCCACCCCGCTCAGCTGCGCTGAGTCTGCCCTCCCCTGGAGGGGACGGCATTTGAACGCCGACGTCCTCATTGTGGGCTCCGGCGCGGCCGGGCTGACCGCTGCGCTCAACCTCGCCGAGAACCGCAAGGTCGCGGTGATCGCCAAGGGCGCGCTCGGCGAAGGAGCGACGAGCTGGGCGCAGGGTGGCATCGCCGCGGTGCTCGAGAAAGGCGACAGCTTCGAAGCGCATGTCGAAGACACGCTGATCGCCGGCGCGGGTCTGAACGACGTGCGCGTCGTCGAGCATGTCGTCGAACATGCGCCCGCGGCGATCGCGCGGTTGATCGAGCTCGGCGTTCCGTTCGCCAGCGAGAATGGCGCGCTGCACCTGACGCGCGAGGGCGGCCACAGTCATCGGCGCATCGTCCACGTCGCCGATGCGACCGGCTACGCAGTCCAGCAGGCGCTGGAGACAGCCGCGGCCAAGCACCCAAACATCACGCTCATCCCCGACATGGTCGCGATCGACCTGGTCACCGGCCGGCATTCGACCCATTTCTCGACCAGCGGCGCGGTCCACGGCCTCTACGCCTTCAACCGCCGCAAGAAACGCGTCGAAACGCTGACTGGAAAGGCGACGATCCTCGCCTCCGGCGGCGCCGGACGCGCCTACCTTTATTCGACCGCGCCGCGCGGCGCGACCGGCGACGGCATCGCCATGGCGTGGCGGGCGGGCTGCCGCGTCTCCAACATGGAGATGATGCAGTTCCACCCGACCTGCCTCTATAGCCTTCAGGTCAAGAACTTCCTGATTACCGAGGCGGTCCGGGGCGAAGGCGGACAGCTCAAGCTTCCAACCACCGGCGAGCGCTTCATGCCGCGGTTCGATGACCGCGCCGAGCTCGCGCCGCGCGACATCGTCGCTCGCGCCATCGACCATGAGATCAAGCGGCTCGGCCTCGATTACGTCCATCTCGACATTTCGCACCGAGAGCCGGACTTTGTCCGCGGCCATTTCCCGACGATCTACGAGAAATTGCTGGGACTCGGCATCGATATCACGGCCGAACCGATCCCGGTCGTCCCGGCGCAGCATTATACATGCGGTGGTGTGGTGGTGGACCTCGACGGCCGTACCGATGCGCCCGGGCTCTATGCCGCGGGCGAGGTCACCCAGTCGGGCCTGCACGGCGCCAACCGGCTGGCATCAAACAGCCTGCTCGAATGTTTGGTGTTCGGCGAGGCCGCGGCTCGGCACATCAACAGCAACTGGGACTCGCTGGCCGAAGTGCCGGCGATCCGCGCGTGGGACGAAAGCCGGGTCGGTGACAGCGACGAAGAAGTCGTCATTGCCCAGACCTGGGGCGAAATCCGTCGCTTCATGTGGAACTATGTCGGGATCGTCCGCACGACCAAGCGGCTCGAACGCGCCAAGCACCGCATCGACCTGCTGCGGCAGGAAGTGAACGATTATTACAAGAACTTCCGCGTCACGCCCGATCTGATCGAGCTCAGGAACCTCGTCGAGGTCGCCGACCTCATCGTCCGCTGCGCGCTCAGCCGCCACGAGAGCCGCGGCCTGCATTATACGCTCGATTATCCGGACCTGCTGCCGGAGGCCAAGGACACGATCCTCATTCCGTGATGGAGGACGCCCGCGCTTGGTGCGGGCGCCCTTGCGGCCACGTCAGCCGCCCGCCATCGGGCCAGCCGCCTCCCAGAACAGCCAGGCGGCGAGCAGGAAGGCGAGGATCGCGCCAGTCACAGCGCCCGCTTCCCACAGGCTGACCTGGAAGTGTCGCTTATGTTCTTCCATGAACGCGTCGAGTTTCGGCCGAATTGCGTGGTTGGACGTCAGCAGGCCGATCTCGAGGTGCCGGGCATGTTTCAGGAAATCGATGACCTGGCGGGTCTCCTGTTGCGACAGGCGCGGATAGTTCACGAGAATCTCGGCGACGCGCTCGCGGGACGAGCGCCAGGCTCGCGCCTCGAGGGCGCTGGTGGTTGCAGTCATTTTATTGCTCCAAAAAATGAATAGCTGGACGATGGCGGATCAGCCGATCAGCCGGTCGCCGGACTAAGCACGCGCGGAAAGGCGAGTGGCGACGAGGGGCGGTGCCCGGCCACCTTCTCGAGCCGGCGCTGGATTGCGCGCGCGCGCGGGAACAGCTGCCCGTCGAGCTCTTCGAAACGGTCGTCCGAAGCAAAGAACATAAACCCGCCCGGCACGCGGACGGCGATGCCGACGGTCCGCCGCTGATATTCGACGGCGAAACGCTGAACTGACATGATTCCTCTCCCGACGAGCCGGTGCCGGTGAGTGGCGCGGAAACCGTGCCCGTCTGCTGTGATGTGCAGGGTTGCGCTCGCGAAGTGCGGAGCGCGTGCTCATGGGAGTGCCCCGGCCGCCGGCGAGCCTGCCGGCCGCCCAGGGCCTAGAATCGTGCCGTGCTGCTCGTGGGGTGGAGCGGCGGCCGTCCAAACTGGGAACGCTTAGACATACACCCCATATGGACGATAGCCGCGCAGGATCAAGGGCGCGGCTTCCCTACCGCCGCCACCCTGCTAAACCGCTCCGTCCATGCCCGAAGCCGATCCCAGCGCCCGTCCCCATCTCTATCTCGTCGACGGGTCGAGCTACATTTTCCGCGCCTATCATCGCCTGCCGCCGCTGACCAACCGCCACGGCATGCCCGCCGGCGCCGTCTATGGCTATACGACCATGCTGTGGAAGCTCGCCGACGGGCTGACCAAGGCCGACGGACCGACTCACATGGCGGTGATTCTCGATGCGTCCGAGCACACCCACCGGAACGAGATGTACGATCAGTACAAGGCGCACCGGCCGCCGCCGCCCGAGGACCTCGTCCCGCAGTTTCCGCTGATCCGGGTCGCCACCCGCGCCTTTTCGATCCCGTGCATCGAGGAAGCGGGGCTCGAAGCCGACGACATCATCGCCTGCTACGTGACTGCCGCCCGGGCCGCGGGCTGGAAGGTGACCATCGTCAGCTCCGACAAGGATTTGATGCAGCTGATCGACGAGGATGCCGAGATTGACATGCTCGACACGATGAACGACCGGCGCATCGGCCGGGCGGAGGTGCTTGAGAAGTTCGGCGTCCCGCCCGAGAAGGTCGGCGACGTCCTCGCGCTGATGGGCGACAGCGTCGACAATGTGCCCGGCGTGCCCGGGATCGGCCCGAAGACGGCGAGCCAGCTCATCCAGACTTACGGCGATCTCGAGACGGTGCTCGCGAGTGTCGACCAGATCACCAAGCCCAAGCTCAAGCAATCGCTGATCGATCACGCCGATGCGGCGCGGCTGTCGCGCGAGCTGGTGCGGCTGGTGTGCGACGCCGCCCTCCCGCAGCCGCTCGAGGAGCTGGTAATGCAGGGCATTCCCAAGGAGCCGCTTGCGGAATTCCTCGCTGACCAGGGGTTCAAAACGCTGCTGACGCGGCTCGAGAGCGGCGGGCCCGTCCGCGGTCGAAGCAGCAGCGGCGGCGGGATTCGTGACGTCATGGCGGCGCTCGAACCCAAAGCGACCGGCCCCGCTCCGGCCGAGCAAATCGCCGTCGACCGCTCGCAATACGAGACGATCACCGACGAGGCGGCGCTCGACCGCTGGATCGCCGAAGCGACGGCGCAGGGCTATGTCGCAATCGACACGGAAACCGACTGCATCGACTGCATCGTCGCGCGGCTCGCCGGCGTCAGCCTGGCGACGGCCCCCAACCGGGCTTGCTACATTCCGGTCGGCCACAGCGGCGCCGATCTTTACTCCGACGCCCCGAGCCAGCTGCCGATGGAGCTGGTGCTCGACAGGCTGAAGCCGATGCTCGAGGACCCGGCCGTCATCAAGATCGGCCACAATTTCAAATATGACTGGGTGATGTTCGCCAAGGCCGGCATCGATGTGGCGCCGGTCGACGATACGATGGTGATGAGCTTCGACCTCGATGCGGGGCGCAGCTTCGGCCACGGACTGAACGAGCTCGCCAAGGTCCACTTCGACCACGAGTGCATTCCGTACAAGCAGTTGTGCGGGAGCGGCGCCAAGCAGATCACCTTCGACAAGGTGCCGCTCGACGCCGCGACCGAATATGCCGCCGAAGACGCCGACATCACGCTACGCCTGTGGCTGCGCCTCAAGCCGCGGCTCGCCAGCGAGAACGTGAGCCGGGTGTATGAGCGTGTCGACAGGCCCTTGGTGCCGGTTATCGCGCGGATGGAACGGCGGGGCGTCAAGGTCGACCGCGACTATCTGTCGCGGCTGTCGGCCGAATTCGGCCGCGACATCGCGTCGCTCGAAGAGAAGATCTACGAAGCGGCGTGCGGGCCGTTCACGATCGGCTCGCCGCAGCAGCTCGGCGAAGTGCTCTACGGCCGCCTCGGCCTCAAGGGTGGGCGCAAGGGCAAGAGCGGCCAATATTCGACGGACGTCAATGAGCTGGAGCGCCTCGCGGCGGAGGGTGTCGACTGCGCGCGCCTGGTGCTCGACTGGCGCCAGCTGACCAAGCTCAAGTCGACCTACACGGACGCGCTGCAGGCGCAGATCAATCTCGAGACTGGGCGGGTCCACACCAGTTTCTCGCTGACCGGCGCTCAGACCGGGCGGCTTTCATCCAACGATCCCAATTTGCAGAACATCCCGATCCGGACCGAGATCGGGCGCAAGATCCGCGACGCGTTCATCGCCGAGCCCGGCTATAAGCTGCTCAGCGCCGACTACAGCCAGATCGAGTTGCGGCTCGCCGCGCACATGGCCGACGTGCCGCAGTTGAAGGAAGCGTTCCGCCAAGGCGTGGACATCCACAGCCTGACCGCCGAGGAATTGTTCGGAAAGGTCGATCGCGACACGCGCAACCAGGCCAAGACGATCAACTTCGCCATCCTGTACGGGAGTTCGGCCTGGGGAATCGCGGGGCGGCTCGGCGTGCCCAAGGAGGAAGGCAAGGCGATCATCGATCGCTATTACGAGCGCTTCCCCGGAATTCGCGCGTTCACTCACAGCACCTTGGCGTTCGCGCGCGAGCACGGCTTCACCACGACCTTGTTCGGTCGCAAGACCCATTTCGAGCCGAACATCCGCTCCTCCAATCCGTCGATCCGCGCGGGCGCGGAGCGCGCGGCGATCAACGCGCCGATCCAGGGGACGAGCGCCGATCTCATCAAGCGCGCGATGGCGCGAATGGACGAGGCGCTCGCTGAAGCGGGACTGGCCGACGTCCGCATGCTGCTCCAGGTTCATGACGAACTGGTCTTCGAAGTCCCGGATGGCCGTGAGGAAGATGCCGCGGCGGTCATCAAGCGGGTCATGGCGGGCGCCGCGGAGCCGGCGATGACCCTCGATGTGCCGCTCGACGTCGAGGTCGGCTGGGGCGAGCATTGGGGCGCGGCGCATTGAGGAAAAGCGAACGGGTCATCGCGGCCGCGGCCGCCGGACCCGATGCGGACATGGCCACGCTTGCCAGCGGCGGGCGCTTGAATGTGTTCGGCTTCGTCCTGCGCCTCGCGGGGCAAATTCCCTTCTTGTTCATCGGCGGCCGGATCTACGGCGCAGAATCGCTCGGCCGCTTCGCTTACGCCATCCTGACGGTCGAGTTCGCGGCCCAGATCGGCGCGCTCGGCTTGCGCCGCGGCCTCGCTCAGCTTCTTGCCAACGCGAAGAAGCCGCAATCGTGCATCGTCGCCGATGCCATGCTGGTCGCCGCGATGGGCTCGCTCGTCGGCATGACGCTGTTGTTCGCCTTTCCCAAGGCGATGTACCCGACGACGCCGATTCACGGGCTCGACCGGATGCTTGCGATCACCGTGATTGCGATCGCCTGGACCGATATCGCCCTCGCCGCGCTCGCCTATCACAACGATGTGGCGTCGACTGTCCGCTCGCGCTCGATTGTCGAGCCGTGGACGATCAGCATCGTCGCGTTCGTCTGGTCCTACATCTCGCTCGATGACGGGCTGATCATTTCCTACGTATTCTCGCGGGTCGCGGCGCTGATCGCCGCGCTGGTCCCGCTCTATCGCTGCTATGGGTTGCCGCATGGCTGGAAGCCGGACCTGCCCACCTCGTGGACCACGGCCTGGCGCAACGTGCCCGTGGCCGCGGCCGACGCCGTCGAATGGGCCTCGCGCCGGATCGACCTCGCCGTGCTCGGCGCGTTCATGCCGGCGAGCTTCGTCGGCATCTATTATGTCGCGCAGCAGGTCGCGACCCTCCCCGCGAAGCTCAAGACCAGCTTCGAGCCGGTGCTCGGTCCGGCCATCGCGCGCCGCATCGCCGCCGGCGACCTCGCTTCGGTCGCGCGGCAGGTGCGGCAAGTGACCTACTGGATCATCGCGGCCCAGTTGGGAATCGCGCTGGCGCTCGGCATTCCAGGCCGCGCGGTGATGGGACTCGTCGGCTCGGGCTTCACCGGTGGCACGGCGATGCTCGCGTTCCTGCTCGCCGCTGAAGTGATCGCCGCCGCGGCTTTCGTCAGCGAGGCGGCGCTGATCTATGTCGCGCGCGCCCGGAACATGGTCCTCAGCCTCATCATGCTCGCGCTCGAGGCCGGGCTCGCCGCGGGGCTGATCCTGCTCATGAAAAGCGAGGGGCTGCCGCAATCCTACCAGGCGACCGGGCCGGCGATCGCGTTGTGCGTCGCGCTTGCCTTCGCCTCGATCACCAAGTCGTGGCTATTGTCGCGCCAGCTGCACGAGCCGGTCTCGGGCTGGCGGTGGGATCTCGCCTGGGCGACCGCGGCAGGAGTGATCGTCGGCGCCCTCACCCATTATTTCCTTCCCGAAGCGCTGCAGCTCGTCGTTGGAGTGCCAGCGATCCTGGTGGCGTTCTTCTCAGTCCTCTGGACCAAGGGCTTCGGACCCGAGGACCGCGAGCTGTTCCGGCTTCGCAAGCAGGAGGTGCGCGATCTACGCGAAGCAGAACAGGCCGCCGGCGCGCGCGACGATATCGTTTAAATGGGCGCCGCAGCCAACGAGTAGCCGCGGCCGATCGGCCTAACCGGTCAATTCTTGGGCCTTGCTCGCGGGGGCAGCAGCCCGTTGAGGGCGTCCTTGAGGCGAAGCTTGAGCCTCTTGAGGCGCATCAGCCGCAAGCCGTCGGGCCAGCGGCGCCCGGATTCCAGCAGGATTTCTTCGTCGACCCGCTGGTGCGCCTCCATCAGGCGAAACGTTTCTACAGTCACCATTTTCTCCTCTTCAAACCGAAGTCTGATCGGAGCTTTGCGGTGTTTTGGGGATAAAGGCCGCCAACGCACCGGTGCTTCCGATGCGGTCCGACATCACGCGCCTTCGCCGAAAGGCTGGGCGCGCCAGAGGGGCCCGGCCCGCTATCCCGACATGAGCCGGGCGCGGGCGCTTTTCAAGATTGACGCTTCGTTCAGTGGCGGAAGTGTCGCATCCCGGTGAACAGCATCGCGAGACCCGCCTCGTCGGCGGCGGCGATCACTTCCTCGTCGCGGATCGAGCCACCCGGCTGAATAACCGCCGTCGCGCCGGCCTCGGCGGCGGCGAGCAGGCCATCGGCGAATGGGAAGAAAGCGTCCGACGCGACCGCCGAGCCGACCGTGCGCGGCTTAGCCCAGCCGTGGGTCTCCGCCGCCTCGATCGCCTTGGCTGCGGCGATCCGCGCGCTGTCGCGGCGGTTCATCTGGCCGGCGCCGATGCCGGCCGTTGCCCCCTCCTTGGCATAGACGATCGCGTTCGACTTGACGTGCTTGGCGACGGTCCAGGCGAACAGGCAATCGCGGACCTCCTGCTCGGTAGGCTGACGCCGGGTGACGCATTTGAGCTGGTCGGGCGTCACCATCCCGTTATCGCGGTCCTGCACGAGCAGGCCGCCGGCGATCAGCGCCATGCTCGTTCCGCCGCGCGCCGGATTGGGGAGTCCGCCCGTCAGCAGCAGTCGCAAGTTCTTCTTGCGAGCGAAAATGGCCTTGGCGTCCTCGTCGGCATCGGGGGCGACCACCACTTCGGTGAAGATGTCGGTGATCGCCTCGGCGGTGGCTGCATCGAGCGGCCGGCTGGTCGCGACAATGCCGCCGAATGCGGACACACTGTCGCAGGCCAGCGCCTCGTTCCATGCGTCGGCCAGGCTTTCGCGCGTCGCGACGCCGCAGGGATTGGCATGCTTGACGATAACCACCGTAGGCGCCGCGTCGCGGAATTCGGCGACCAGCTCGAGCGCGGCATTGGCGTCGTTGAGATTGTTGTAGCTGAGCTCCTTGCCCTGCACCTGCTGCGCCTGGGCGACGCCGGGCGTAGCCGGTCCGACGGGAACATAGAGCGCCGCCGACTGGTGCGGATTCTCGCCATAGCGCAGGCCCATCTTGAGCCTCGACGAGAAAGTCCAGTTCGGCGGCCAGCGCTCACCCTGGTCGGCGAAGGCGAACCACTGCGAGATCGTCGAGTCATATTCGGCTGTGAGCGCGAATGCTTTGGCCGCGAGCTTTCGGCGTAGTTCGATCGTCGTCGCGCCGCCGTTGGCGTCGAGCTCGAGCAACAGCGCGGCATAGTCCGCGGGATCGGTCACGATCGCGACATGCGCGTGGTTCTTGGCCGCCGAGCGCACCATGGACGGGCCGCCGATATCGATATTCTCGATGATCGTGTCACGGTCGGCGCCGCTCATCACGGTGCTGAGGAACGGGTAGAGATTGACGACCACGAGGTCGATCGGCGCGATTCCGTGCTCGGCCATCGCCGCCGCGTGCTCGGGATTGTCGCGCACGCCGAGCAGTCCGCCATGGACTTTCGGGTGAAGCGTCTTCACGCGTCCGTCCATCATCTCCGGGAAGCCGGTGAGGTCGGAGATGTCGCGCACCTCGGCCCCAAGCTCGCGCAGCCTGGCCGCCGTGCCGCCGGTCGAGACGATCTCGATCCCGTGCCGCGCCAGTCCCGCCGCAAGCTCATCGAGGCCATTCTTGTCGGAAAGCGAGATGAGTGCCCGGCGAACGGGAGCAAGATCGGTCATTACTGATCCTTCTGATTAGCTGGCGCGGCGAAACGTCCAGCCGATTTCGCCGCCCAATGCCGACACTTCGCCGACAATGACAAGCTGGGTGGTGCGCTGCGGCTGGCCGCGCCCGTCGATCCACAGGCTTTCTTCGGCAGTGAGATTGCCGCCGCGGCAGCGGAAGTTCCAGGGCGGCGCACCCCTGGAGCGGAGGATCGCGCCCATGCCATCGGCGGTCACCGTGGCTTCGACTGCCGGCGCAAGGTGGAACCGGACCGCATAAGGCGCGGATTCGCGGATCTTCTTGCGCCCCTTGGGCATCAGCTGGTCGGCGCCGCGCAGCTCCTTGCCGTCATTCCCGAGCATCAGGCTGCGCTTGTGAACCAGCCCGAACGCGCGGACATAGCCGTCGTGGCTCGCCTCGAGCCGGCTCGCGTCATTGTCCTCGCTGCGGTCGATGCTGACGTCCTCGACGCCTTTGCCAAGCGAGCCATTGGCGAGGATATTCGTCGAATTGGTGTCCGACAGGACGAGCGTGCTGTAGGCGGCGGTCGTCAGCAGCCCCTGGACCAGCTCGTCGGGCAAATCCGTCGGGACCGGACCGGGACCGCCGCAATTGACGATCAGCCGCTGGGCGCCGTCCGACAGCTCGAAAGCCAGAGTCGAAGCCGAGCCCTGGCCCGCCATCTTCTGTGGCGGCGGCGGCGCCGCGTCGAGCACGAGGATGGTGCCGAGCGCGCTCATCCGCTGATATCCCCAGCCGCGTGCCTGCCGGAGCGGCCGCGCGCGCATTCCGCAACCGTCGATCAGCGCGGTGAGACGGGCCGCTTCGCCGGGCCCGCATCCCTGCCAGCTCGACAGCGCGCCGTCTCCCATCATGATTCCGTGAAGCGCCGCCAGCGACGCCTGGGCCGCGGCCTCGATCCCGTCGGGAATCGTCTGCTTGGCGGCGAGATAGCAAGCACGCAGCATGCCGAGACGGTCGACCAGCTGGGCCTGCTGCCAGGGAGAGCGGCTGACCAGCCCGCCGTCGTCGAACTGGGCGGCAGCGAGGGCACGCGAAAGTCCGGCCTCGCCCCGCGCGATCCGCGGGACCCCGCCCTGGACGAGCAATCCGGCTGCAACCACGCCGCACCAAGCGGTGATTCGGTCGAGGCCCGCCGGTACCTTGTCGGCATTCGCCTCGAGATGCCGCGCGCCACGCGCCAGCGTGTTGAGCAGCGCCGAGCGATAGCCGCCATCGCTGCTCGACAGGATATACGGCGCATAGGCCGTCCAGAAGAGGATGCGTTCGCCCCACAGCTGCGGCGCCCACGCCTCGTCGATCTTGGTGCCGTGGACCAGCAGCCAGCGTCCGACCACCGCTTCGGCGAGGCGCGCACCTTTCTCGCGCGAGGCGGCGGCGGCAAGGTCGCGCAGCCAGGAGAAACCCTGGAGCTGCTCCGAGAGGGCGCCGTGCGCGCCGACGTCAGCGAAATCCAGATCCTTCAGCGGCAAGGTTTCGCTGCCGACGGTGAAGCGCCCGGCGAGCAAAGCGTCGCCGCGTGGCCGCTCGCCATGCACATGGTCGCGCGGAACGGCGACCAGCTTCAGCGGCTGCCGCGACGGCCGCAATCGCGACAGCAGCGACCCGCGCGCAAGCTTGCTGACGACCGCGCGCTCGGCGGCCGAGCCGTCGTCGCTCACGCCCCGCCCCTGAGCGCCTTGATGTTGTCGCCGTAAGCCGCCGGACCGCCGCGAAATACCGCGGTGCCCGCGACCAGCGCGGTGGCGCCGGCGCCGATCGCCTCGCGCGCGGTACCATGATCGATTCCGCCGTCGACCTCGAGCTCGACCGAAAGGCCGCGCTGGACGATGGTCTCGCCGATCAGCTCGATCTTGCGCAGCTGGCTGGTAATGAACTTCTGGCCCCCGAAGCCGGGGTTGACGCTCATCACCAGCACCAGATCGATCTCGTCGAGCACATAGTCGAGCACGTCGGGTGGAGTCGCCGGGTTCAGCGACACGCCGACCTTCTTGCCGAGCGCCTTGATGCGCTGGACGGTGCGATGGAGGTGCGGTCCGGCCTCCGGATGGACGGTGATGATGTCCGCGCCGGCTTCGGCGAAGGCGTCAAGCAGCGGATCGACCGGGGCAATCATCAGGTGGACGTCGAACGGCTTGGCGCTGTGCGGCCGAAGCGCGTTGACGACCGCCGGGCCGATCGTGAGGTTGGGCACGAAATGCCCGTCCATCACGTCGATGTGGATCCAGTCGGCCCCGGCGGCGTCGATCGCGCGCACTTCCTCGCCGAGGCGCGCAAAGTCGGCGGAGAGGATGGATGGAGCGATGACCGGCATAAGGCTGATTAAGCGGGATTAACCCGAGCGGACAAGGCGCGCCATGAAGAAGCCGTCGAGCCCGCCTTCCGCTTCGAGTAGCCCCGGGAGAATCCGGACCCAGCCCTTCTCCGAGATCGGCGCGAACTCGGGCAGCTCGCCATCCGCCGGCACCTCGATCCGATAATCCGGGTTGGAAGCGAGGAATTGTTCAACGATTCTCTCCCCCTCCTCCGGCTCGAGCGAGCAGACGGAGTAAACGAGCGCGCCACCGGGTCTCAGCCAGCGCGCGGCACGATCGAGCAGCGTGCGCTGCAATTCCGCGGCGTCGGCGATGACCCTTGGCCGCGCGCGATAGAGGACTTCCGGATGACGTCGGAAGGTGCCGGTCGCCGAGCAGGGCGCATCGAGCAGGATGGCATCGAACTGCCGATCGGGCGTCGACGTCAGCGCGTCGGCCTCGATCAGGCGAGCATCGAGATGGGTGCGGTCGAGATTCTCGCGCAGTCGTCCGAGACGACTTCCGGATGCATCGACGGCGGAAACGGCGTGTCCGGCGGCCGCGAGCTGCATCGTCTTGCCGCCAGGCGCCGCGCAAAGGTCGAGTACTTGCTTCGCTTCGCCTTCGATCAGCCGCGCGGGCAGCGACGCGGCGAGGTCCTGGACCCACCAGCGCCCCTCGCCGAAACCGGGAAGGTCCGCGACGGCCGTGCTGCCAATGCGCACGTGGCGCGGCGCCAACGACTTGCCGCCATGCGCCTGGGCATAGGCCTGGACCTCGCCCGGATCCGCAAAAGTCAGGTCGAGCGGCGGTCGGGTTGCGATTTGCCGGCGTGCCGCCTCGACAACCGCCTCGCCCCACGCCGCGCACCAGCGCTCCTCCACCGGCTCAGGAAGACGCGGCGCGCGCATCTCGGGAAAGCCGCGCCTGAGCAGGGTGCCGAGCACACCATGGACCAGCCGCCGCGGGCCGCCGTCGACTAGCGGAAGCGCCGTTGCGACGATGGCATGGTCGGCTGTTCCGAGGCCGATCTTCTGGGCGAGCGCCAACCTCAGCACCGCCCGCGCCTTGCTGTCGTCCGGAAGCCGCTGCCGGGTCGCGCCGTCGATCAACGCGTCTAGGTCAGGCAGCCGGCGCAGCGCTTCGCCGGCAATGGCAAGGGCAAAAGCGCGATCGGGAGGCGACAAATTGCGCGCCGCCGACGCGGCGGCGTCGAGCGTCTGGCCTCGCCGCAAGACCGAATCGATCATCTGCAGCGCGGCCTTTCGGGCGCCCAGCCCTTCAACGCTTGGCATCGAGCATCCCGCTGACCATCTTGGCGTCATGAAACGCCCCAAGCACCTCGACCCGCCGGCTTACCTCAGCCCATCTCCGCCCGTGCCAGAACCCGAACCGCTTGGTGAGCCGAGCCCTCCGGCGGGCGAAGAGCAGCGGCTCGACCCGACGCGCTATGGCGACTGGGAAAAGAAGGGCATCGCGGTCGATTTCTAGAAGCCCTCGGCTCGTGGCGGACGGCTGAGCAGCGCATCGAGCACCTGATCGACATCCGCCCGTCCCGCGATGAGCGCGTCGACGGCGCCGACGATCGGCATGTCGATGCCTTTTTCACGCGCGAGCCTGGCCAGCACCGGCGCGGTGAAGGCGCCCTCCGCGACGGTCGTGCGGTTGGCCATGAGCTCGGCGGCCGAGCGGCCTTCGCCGATGCCAAGCCCAAGCGAATAATTGCGCGAGCTGGTCGAGGTGCAGGTCAGCACGAGATCACCCAGGCCGGAGAGGCCCGACAGCGTCTCGCGCCGCGCTCCGAGCGCGACGCCGAAGCGCCGCATCTCGGCAAAGCCGCGCCCGATCAGCGCGGCGCGCGCGTTCTGGCCCAGCCCCTTGCCCTCGACCACGCCGCAGGCGATGGCGAGCACGTTCTTGACCGCACCGCCGATCTCCGCGCCGGCGACATCGTCGGAAACATAGATTCGAAAGGCGGGCAGCGCGACTCGCGTGCGCAACGCCTCGGCCAAGCTTGCGTCTTCGGCCGCCAGCGTCACGGCGGTGGGCAGTCCCTTTGCCACCTCGTCGGCGAAGGTTGGCCCGGACAGCACCGCGACCGGGGAGCTGGGGCACACCGCGCGCGCGACCTCATGCAGCAGCGCGCCCGAGCTTTCCTCGATGCCCTTGGAGCAGAGGACCAGCGGCATGCCCGGACAAGGCATCCGCTCCAGCACCGCGCGCATATGCTGCGCCGGAGTCACCACCAGCCAGGCATCGCAATCGGCAAGTTCGGAGAAGTTGCCGGTCGCGCGGATCGCCGGATCGAGCTTGAGCCCGCGCAGGTAGATCGGATTTTCGTGAATGCGGTTGATCGCCGAGACGACGTCGTCCTCGAGCGCCCACAGCAAGGTCTCGCGGCCGCCCTGAGCGGCAACCTGGGCCAGCGCCGTGCCCCAGGCGCCGCCGCCGATCACGCCGATTCGCTCGATGCTCATGCCTTGACGCCCGCCCCGCGCACCTTTTTGGCGCTTTCGTCGAGCGGCCACCGCGCGCGAGCGGGCACGTCGAGGCCGTCTCGCTCGCCGGCCGCGAAGCGCTCGGCGCCGGCCCAGGCGATCATCGCCGCATTGTCGGTGCACAGCCAGCCCGGCGGAACGCTGAAGCGACGGCCCTGGCGTTCGGCCAGCTCCGCGAGCGCCCCGCGAATCGCCTGGTTGGCGGCGACTCCGCCCGCGACGACGAGCGCCGGCGCGTCGGTTTCGCCGAGCGCGACGCGGGTGCGATCCACCAGGCAATCGACCACCGCCTGCTGGAAGCTGGAGGCAATGTCTTCGCGGCGAAATTGACCCGAGGCGACGGCGCGCTGGACCGCGCTCTTGAGCCCGGCGAACGAAAAATGCGGCTCGCGCGAACCGACCAACGGCCGCGGCAACGGAACCGCTGTAGAATCGCCGTTCTTCGCCAATTGCTCGATCGCGGGTCCGCCGGGATAAGGCAGACCGAGCAGCTTCGCGGCCTTGTCGAACGCCTCGCCGGCCGCATCGTCGATAGTGGTCGCCAGCCGCCGGTAATCGCCGGTCCCGCGCACTTCGAGCAACTGGCAATGGCCACCGGAAACAAGCAGCAGCAGGTACGGAAAGTCGAGATCGGGATCGGCGAGCCGCGGAGACAGCGCGTGCCCCTCGAGATGGTTGACGGCGATCAGCGGCTTGCCCGCGGCCAGCGCCAGCCCCTTGCCCGCGAGCAGCGCAACCATGACGCCGCCGATCAGGCCCGGCCCGGCGGTCGCCGCGACCGCATCGACGTCGCCGATCGTGAGCCCAGCCTCGCCGAGCACCTGCTCGATAAGGCCGGGCAGGATTTCGACGTGAGCGCGCGCGGCAATCTCGGGCACAACGCCGCCATAAGGCTGGTGCGCCTGGCTTTGGCCAACGACGGCATGGGCAAGGATCCGCCGGTCGCTGCTGACCAGCGCCACGCTCGTATCGTCGCAGGAAGATTCCAGGCCCAGAACAATCATTTCGCGCCCGGCCCTTTGCCTGATCATTGCAAGATGCACTAGGGGGAGGCGATGCAGGGACTTCGCCTCGGGACTCGCGGATCGCCGCTAGCTCTGGCGCAGGCGCGCAAGGTCGCGGCCGCGATCGAAACAGCGCAGCGCTGGCCCGAGGGATGGGTCCACATCGTCGAGGTCAAGACGACGGGCGACAAGGTCCAGGACCGCCCGCTCGCGGAGATCGGCGGCAAGGCCCTGTGGACCAAGGAGCTCGACCGCGCGCTGCTCGACGAGGAAGTCGATTTCTGTGTCCACTCGATGAAGGACATTGAAAGCGTTCGCCCGGCGGAGATCCATATCGCCGCCGTCCGGCCGAGGGGCGACGTGCGCGACCGCATTATCGGCGCGGAATCGATCGACAAACTCAAACAGGGCGCGGTGGTCGGCACCTCCTCGCCGCGGCGCAAGGCGCAATTGCTGCGGCTTCGACCCGACCTCAAGATCGTGCCGATCCGGGGCAACGTAGAGACCCGCCTGAACAGGATCGAATCGGGCGAGGTCGACGCGACCCTGCTCTCGGCCGCCGGTTTGAAACGGCTCGAGATCAGCGCGGGCACGGCGATCCCGACCGAGATCATCCTGCCCGCGCCAGGGCAGGCAGTGATCGCGATGGAGTGCCGGACCAACGACACGCGCACCCAAAGCGTGCTCACCAGCGTCAACAATGAGATCACCTACGATTGCGTGATGGCGGAGCGCGCCTTCACCCGCGCCGTCGGCGGCGGTTGCCACTCGCCGGTCGCCGCCTTCTGCGTGCTGGAGGACGGCGACCTCAGGATGCGCGGTCAACTGTTCAGCGAGGATGGCAGCGACATGGTCGAGGACCGCGCGGCCTTCGACTGCGGCGAGACCGAGCCACCGCAGGAGCTCGCCCGTAAGTTGCTCGAGCGCGCGCCGGATTCCATCCGGAGGCTGTTCGGCGCCTGACCATGAAGCACGTGCTGGTTCTCCGGCCCGAACCCGGCGCCAGCGCGACGGTCGAGCGGGCACGACGCCTGGGGCTGTTGCCCCTCGCGCTTCCGCTGTTCGAAGTCGAGCCGGTCGCCTGGCAACTCCCCGATCTTCGCGATTTCGGTGGTCTCCTGCTGACCAGCGCCAATTCGATCCGCCACGGCGGCGGCAAGCTCGAGCTTCTGCACGGACTGCCGGTCTATTCCGTGGGCGCGGCAACGGCGGACGCGGCGCGATCTGCCGGTTTTGACATTGTGGTGACCGGCGACAGCGATCTCGAGCATCTGCTCGGGTCGATTCCCCCCGGACTCAAGTTGCTGCACCTTGCCGGCGAGCACCGAACACCCGCGCCGCACGCGCGGCAGCGGATCACGAGTCTGACCGTCTACCGCTCGGTCGCCCTCGACGGCGTGGATCTCGGCGCCGCGAAAGACGCGGTGGCGCTGGTCCATTCTCCGCGAGCCGGGCACCGCCTCGCCGAGCTGACGGAGCGGCAGCGCCTCGATAAGTCTCGCGTCGCCATCGCCGCGATCAGCCGTAATGCCGCCAGCGCCGCCGGTCCCGGCTGGGCTGCCGTTGAGACGGCCGCGGCGCCCAACGACGAGGCGCTGCTGGCTCTCGCCGCAAGCCTGTGCAACAACCCCGCCTCGCAATGAACGGGACGGGGAGCAGGAGCGGCATGGGGTGGGGAGCACGGCTGCTCGTCGCGCTCGTGCTCATCCTGATCGGCGCCGCGACGGCAATATGGGCGCTCGGACACTACCAGCCGGCCGCACGGTTCCTTGGGATTGCACCGGTACCCCCGCCCATGGTTGCGCCGAAACCTGCAGCGCCGAGCCCGCCCCCGCCCGCGGTCCAGCCGTCCACGACAGAAGCGGCTGACGCGGCACGCATTTCCCAACTCGAGGGCCGCGTCTCTCAAGTCGAAAATGCAACTGAACGGGCGGAGGGATCCGCTGGCCGCGCCGATGCGCTGGTCATCGCGTTCGCCGCGCGGCGCGCGATCGATCGCGGCATCGCCCTCGGCTATCTCGAAAACCTGCTGATGGAGCGTTTTGGCCCGCAGCACCAAGCCGCGGTCGCGACCATCATCACCGCATCGCACCAGCCGGTCCGGCTCGCCGAGCTCATCGACGAATATCAGGCGCTCGGGCCGGAGCTGAGGCGCGGCGGGCCGCAGGACAGCTGGTGGACCAATTTCAAGCGCGACCTTGGGTCCCTGATCGAGGTCCATCGTGCCGATCGCCCGGCGGTCAACATCGAAGCTCGCTACAGGCGAGCGATGCAGCAGCTGCTGTCCGGGGATGTCGACCAGGCGCTTGTCGAGACGATGCGGCTGCCCGGCGCTCCACGGGCAAACGACTGGGCGACCAAGGCCCGCCGTTACATCGCCGCGCATCGCGCGCTCGACGAAATCGAATCCGCCGCTCTACTGCCGACTCCCGCACCGGCGCGCTGAGACCCGCGAGGGCTTGGCAAGCGAGTCCTGGTTTGCGATTCGACCGAGCCAGCGCGCGTTCAGGAGCGCCGCGCCAAGCTTCTGCAATCAAGGCGAAATCCTAAGGAGGGAATGCGGTCATGACGTCAGCGGGCAAGCGCTTCGGGCTGGGACTGACGCTGATTGCCGCGCTCTCGGTGGGCGCCTTTGCCGCGGGCAAGAACGCCGCGCCCGCTCCGGTGCACAAGAAAGCTCCCGCGGTACGCCCGGCTCCGGCCGCGCCAGCGTACATTCGCGGCCGCATCAACGATCTCGGCCGGGGGTTCGATGGGCGGGTCGGAATCGCGGTTCGGTCGATCGACGACGGCTGGTCGACCGGCTGGAAGGCGGACGAGCTTTATCCGCAACAGAGCGTCAGTAAATTGTGGGTGTCGATCACCGCCCTCGACGCAGTCGACAAGCGCAAGGTTTCGCTCGACGACAAGGTTACGCTGACGCGCAACGACCTCACTGTCTTCCACCAGCCAATCGCCGCGGACATCCTCGACGGCGGCTATACGACGACGCTCGGCGATCTCATGGTGAAGGCGATCACCACCAGCGACAATACGGCCAATGACAAGCTGATGCGCTCGGTCGGCGGCGCTTCGGCGGTGCGCGATATGATCAAGGCCAAGCATCTCGGCGCGATCCGCTTCGCCAACGGCGAGCGGGCGCTTCAGAGCCGCATTGCCGGGCTGACCTGGAATCCCGCCTTTGCAATCGGCAACGCCTTCTTCGTGGCGCGCGACGCCCTGCCCATCCGCGTCCGCGGGGCGGCGTTCAACCGCTACGTCAACGATCCCTATGACGGCGCCGCGCCGAACGCCATCGTCAAGGCGCTGGCGCGATTGAAGCGCGGCGAGCTGCTGTCGGCAGCCTCGACCCAGCGGCTGCTCTCGATCATGAGCAACACCAAGACCGGTCCCAACCGGTTGAAGGGAGGCCTCGCGCCGGGCTGGACGCTCAATCACAAGACCGGCACCGGGCAGGTACTCGGCGCGGAGCAGGCTGGCTATAACGACATCGGCATTCTCACCGCGCCAGACGGCAGGAGCTACGCCGTCGCGGTGATGATCAAGCGGACAGCGACGCCGCTGCCCGTTCGCATGACGCTGATGAACAATGTCGTGCGCGCGGTGATCGCCCAGCACGACATGCAATACGCGCCTGCGAACGGCTGATCCGGCTCGACGAACGGCAGGTTGATTCGTTTCGACGGCGGTCCCATGCTTGCCTCTCCACTCGGAGGGGCGAGTCCATATGCCGCTGCGTTATTGTCTTGCCGCGCTGCTGCTGAGCTGCGCGGCCGTACCCGCTGCCGCGCAGGACGCGCAAAGCCTGATCGCCAAGAACCTCGAAGCGCGCGGCGGCGCGGCGGCGCTGGCCGCCATCAAGGATATCACCTTCCAGGGGCGAACCATCTTCCCCGGCGATTTCGAGGTGACCTACAAGGAAACCCGCGCCCGCACCGGCGCCGGCGCGGCGGACCGCTCCGAGTTCGGCCTCCAGGGCCTCAACATCATCCAGGCCTATGACGGCCACGGCGGCGGCTGGAAAGTCAACCCGCTTCAGGGCCGCAAGGATGCCGAAAAGATGTCCGCCGACGAGGCGCGCTCGATAGCCGACAGCGCCTTGATCGAAGGCCCGCTGCTCGCCTCGCGCGGCGACGGCAGCCAGGTCACCTATCTCGGCCGCGGCGATTTCGACGGGACGCTCGCCTACAAGCTCAAGGTGACGCAGAAGGATGGCGACGAGTTCGTCTACTGGCTCGATCCCGATACCTTCCTCGAGATCAAGGTCGACGAGACCCGCCGCATCCGTGGCGCACAGCAGACCACCGAAACCGAGCTCGGCGATTACGAGAAGGTCGCCGGCGTTTATTTCCCGATGTCGGTCGACAGCTGGCCGCAGGGCCAGCCGACCCAAAAATCGCGCACGATCATCGCCACCGGCGCGGCCAACGAGCCGATCCCGGCCGGCTATTTCGACGAACCCAAGGGACCGAACCTTCCGGCCAAGGCAACGACGGCGCAGCCGCCCGACCAGGGCAAGCCCAAGGGCAAGCCGACCGGCCGCAAGCCGAGTGAACAAACGACGCCGCCGTCCAACCCGGGCAAGGGGGAGTAGAGCCGATGTTGCGCAATATCCTGCTCGCCGGCGCCGCCGCGCTGGTTGTCACGCCCGCCGCCGGCCAGAACCTCGTCCCGTCGGCCGACACCGCAGCGATCTCGGGGCTCAACATCCGGAACATCGGTTCGGCCAAGATGTCGGGCCGGATTTCCGCTGTCGCCGGCCGCCCCGACAAGGACGGAAAGTTCACGCTGCTGGTCGGCTCCGCCTCGGGCGGGGTGTGGATGTCGCAGGACAGCGGCACGACCTTCAAGCCGGTGTTCGACAAGCAGCCGGTGCAATCGATCGGCGCCGTCGCCTTCGATCCGACCAACCCGCAGGTGATGTGGGTCGGCACCGGCGAGAGCTGGACTCGCAATTCGGTTTCGATCGGCAATGGCGTCTACAAGTCCACCGACGGCGGCGAGACCTGGACCCACATGGGCCTGCCCGCGACCGAGCGCATCGACCGGATCCTCGTGCACCCCAAGAACGGCAATATCGTCTATGTCTGCGCGCCGGGGAAACTGTGGTCGGATTCGCCCGACCGCGGGCTCTACAAGACGACCGACGGCGGCAGGACCTGGGCGCTGATCCTGAAGGGCGCGAACCTGTCGACCGGCTGCTCATCCGTGGCGATGGACCCGTCGAACCCCGAGCATTTGCTCGCCGGCACCTGGGACTTCCGCCGCAAGCCCTACGAGTTCCGCTCAGGTGGAAACGGGCCGGAAGCACCGTCCGGCAGCCGCTTCGCCGAGAGCCACGACGGCGGCCGGACCTGGACCGAGCTTAACGCGTCGAACCGCAAGGGCCTCCCGCCCCAGCCATGGGGCCGGCTCGAAATCGTCTATGCGCCGTCGAACCCGAAGCGCGTTTACGCTTTCATCGAGAACGTGCGCCCGGCCTTGTTCGTCTCCGATGACGGCGGCGCGACCTGGCAGGAGCGCGACCGCAGCCAGGGCATGGTTTGGCGCCCCTTCTACTTTGGCCGCATGGTCGCCGATCCCAAGGACCCCGACCGGCTGTTCAAGATGGGCTATAACGCGATCGTGTCCGACGACGGCGGCAAGAGCTTCTCGAGCACAACAGACGCGACCCACCCCGACTGGCACGACCTGTGGATCGACCCGAACAACACCAAGTACATGTTCGGCGGAAGCGACGGCGGCCTGTGGTACAGCTACGACGGCGGAAACCGCTGGTGGATGGCGATGAACCTGCCCGTCAGCCAGTTCTATCATGTCAGCACCGACGATCGCGATCCCTACCAGGTCTATGGCGGCCTGCAGGACAACAGCAGCTGGGTCGGCGACCAATATTATCCCGGCGGGATCAGCAACGACCGCTGGGAGAATCTCTACGGCGGCGACGGCTTCTGGGCCTTCTCCGACCCGTCGGACCCCGATTACGTCTATGCCGAATATCAAGGCGGGCACATCTCGCGGATCAATCGCAAAACGCTGCAGCCGCGCGATATCCGCCCGACCGCTGGCTTCAAGGAAAAGCTGCGCTTCAACTGGAACACGCCGATCGCCCTGTCGCCCAATGAAAAGGGTACGATCTACATCGGCTCGCAATTCCTGTTCCGCAGCCGCGACCACGGCGTGACCTGGGACCGCATTTCACCGGATCTCAGCACCAATGACCCGATCCGCCAGCGCCAGGAGCAATCGGGCGGGATCACCGTCGACAATTCGTCGGCCGAGATGAACACGACCATCTATTCCATTTCCGAAAGCCCGCGCGCCGCCGGCCAGATCTGGGTCGGAACCGACGATGGCAATGTCCAGCTGACCCGCGACGGCGGCCGCAACTGGACGAACGTCACTCGAAACCTCGGCATGCCCGCCGGCAATTGGATCAGCTGGGTCGAGGCGAGCCGCTTCAACCCCGCCGTCGCTTATGTTGCCAACGACCGTCACCAATATGGCGACATGCAGCCTTACCTCTACCGGACCGCGGACTATGGCCGCACCTGGCAGCGGCTGGTCGGCCCCGGCACGCCCGGCGTCACCGGCTATGCGCATGTCATCAAGGAAGACCGGCTCAATCCGAACATCCTCTATCTCGGGACCGAGTTCGGCCTGTTCGTGTCGCTGAACGGCGGCCAGTCCTGGTCGCAGTTCAAACCCAACAATTTCCCCGACGGGGTCGCGGTGCGCGACATCTATATCCAGGACCGCGAGGACGACATGCTGCTCGCGACCCACGGCCGCGGCATCTGGGTGATCGATGACATCAGCCCGCTCCGCTCACTCTCCGCGGCGACTCTGGCGAGCACCGTCGCGCTGATCCCGACCAAGCCGGTCCAGCAGCGCATCGAGGGCAATGGCGGCTGGTCCGAAGGCAACGCGACCTACTACGGCGACAATCCGCCCGACGGCGCGGTGATCAATTACTACCAAAAGGCGCGCCACGTGATCGGGCGCATGAAGCTCGAGATCCTCGATTCGACCGGCAAGGTCATCGACGAGCTTCCCGCGTCCAAGCGCCGCGGCCTCAACCGGGTGACCTGGTCGATGCGGACCAAGCCGCCGCTGGTTCCACCGGCTGCCTCGCTCGCCGGAGCGTCGACCCAGGGCGAGCGTTTCCTTCCGGGCACCTACACCGTTCGCCTGACCAAGGCCGGGCAGGTCGTCAGCGAACCGCTGACGGTGACTCTCGACCGGCGCGCGACCTTTACGCTCGCCGACCGGCAGGCGCAGTTCGCGGCCGCCGAGCGGATCAAGGGGATGTTCGCGCGGATGAGCAAGGTGGTCGCCGAAATCAACGGAGTGCGGGCCCAGGCCGGCGCAATCGCCGAGAATGCGTCAGCGCCCGCGGAGGTGAAGAGCGCGGCCGCGCAGCTCACGGCCAAGACCGACGCCCTGCGCAAGGAGATCGTTGCCACGACCGAAGGCGGCGCGATTACCGGCGAGGAGCGGCTGCGCGAGCATGTCGACGAAATCTACGGCGCGATCAATTCGGTCGAGGACCGGCCGACCGCCTATCAGATGGCGCGGATCGACGCGCTCGATCGCGAGCTCAGGGAAGTCGAAGCGCAGTGGGCGGCGTTCCAGTCGGGCGACCTCGCCCGGTTCAACGCGCGCCTAAAAACCGCCAACCTGCCGCCGCTGACGATTGCCGAGATGGAGATCGACCCGGACGATGTCGCGCGCGGCGGCCGTGCCGCGGTTCTCGCGCGCGGCCTCGTCGGCACCAAATTCTACGGCAACGCCGCGGCCTTGCTCCAGACCGGCGAGAAGGACTGAGGCTTCATTCAGTGCTGCTGCCGTGGCCACCGCCGAGCGGTTTCACGTGCACGGTCTTGATGTTGACGAATTCCTTGATGCCATAGGCCGAGCATTCGCGCCCGTAGCCTGAATGCTTGACGCCGCCGAACGGCGTCCGTGGGTCCGAGCGCACATTTTCGTTGACGAAGCTGAGGCCCGCTTCGAGCTGTTCGGCCGCAATGCGCCGGCCACGATCGAGGTCGCGCGTCAGCACGCCCGAGCCGAGCCCGAACTCGCTGTCGTTCGCGATACGGATTGCGTCCGCCTCGTCGGCGGCGGCGATGATCGCGGCAACCGGCCCGAACACCTCCTCGTCATGCGCCGGTTGGCCGGGCCGTACGTCGGAAAGGACCGTCGCCGGGTACCAGGCGCCCGCACGGTTGGGCACATGGCCGCCGAGCAAAAGCCTGGCGCCTTTGGCGATGCTGTCGTCGACCTGCCGCTGAAGTTCATCGCGCGCATGCACGCTGACCATTGGCCCGAGCCGGGTGCCCGGCGTCGCCGGAGCGCCCATCTCGTATCCTCGCATTTCGGCGACCAGCGCCTTCTCGAACGCGTCGAGGATCGGCCGGACGACGATGAAGCGCTTGCCGGCGATGCAGCTCTGGCCGCCGTTCACCATCCGCGCCGTTGCCGCGATCTTCGCCGCGGCTCCGACGTCCGCATCCTCGAGCACCACGTAGGCGTCGGATCCGCCAAGCTCGAGCACGCACTTCTTGAGCACCGAGCCGGCCGCGGTTGCAACGCTGCGCCCTGCCGGCACGCTGCCGGTGAGCGTGACGGCGGCGACATTCTCGTCCTTGATCAAGGCTTCGACATCACGGCTCGGGAGCAGAAGCGCGCGGAACAAATCGTTGGGCACGCCGGCCCTGTGCAGCACATCCTCGATCGCCAGCGCGCAGCCGGGCACGTTGCTGGCGTGCTTCAGGAGCATGCCGTTGCCGGCCATCAGCGCCGGGGCCGCAGCGCGGAACACCTGCCAGAAAGGAAAATTCCACGGCATCACCGCGAGGATGATGCCGAGCGGATTGAAGGTGACGAACGCTTCACCGCCGCCGATGTCGGCGGGCTCATTGGCGAGATACTCCTCGGCGTGATCGGCGAACCAGTCGCAGTGGAAGGCGCACTTCTCGACCTCGGCGCGGCCGTCGTCGACGGTCTTGCCCATCTCCTCGGTCATCAGCCGCGCGAATTCGTCCTTGCGCTCGCGCAGGATAGCCGCGGCGCGGTGGATGATTGCGGCTCGCTCGGTGAAGCTGGTCCGGCGCCAGTCGAGGAACGCGCGACGCGCTGCACTCGCGGCAATGCGCGCATCTTCAATTCCGTGCGGATCGTAGGACTTGCCCCGCTCTCCCGTTGCGGGGTTGATCACCTGCAGCTTGTCCGCCCTCGTGCCGGGGCGCGTCAGCTCAACCTGGTCCGCCATAGCGAGTCTCCCAATGCGCTCAACGCTCCTAGACCCCGCCGCGCCGCCGACCAAGGCAGTTGACCTCGGCGCGCGGCGCTCCGAGAGCGTGGCGCCGATGACTGTCGTTGCCCGCCTGGAACCGGACGCGCTCGATCCGCAGAAGGAGTTGGCCGCGCTGACCGCCGATGCGCGCGGCGCTGGCGCGATCGTCACCTTCGTCGGCCTTGCGCGCGCTCGGTCGAAACATGGCGCGGCAGTCGAATCGCTGGTCCTCGATCATCATTCGCGGCTGACACAGCAGTCGCTCGACCGAATCGCCACGGAATGCATCGCGCGATTCGAGGTCACGCATGTGCGCGTCGTCCACCGCTGCGGCGCGGTTGGTGCGGACGAGCCGATCGTCTTCGCCGGCGCCGCGTCGCTGCATCGCCGGGCCGCCTTCGAAGCCGCCGACTATCTGATGGACCGGCTCAAAACCGAGGCCGTGTTCTGGAAACGCGAGGTGGGGCAAGAAGGCTCGACCTGGATCGAACCGACCGAAGCCGATCACGTCGACCGCGAAAGGTGGGACTGAGTTCCGGTGCCGAAAGACTGGAGCGGGCGAAGGGATTCGAACCAAGCGCGCAGGCACTTGCGCCGGAGCGCCAACAACGACTCCCGAGGGTTCCAAGGCAATTGGCCGGAAGACTGGAGCGGGCGAAGGGATTCGAACCCTCGACCCCAACCTTGGCAAGGTTGTGCTCTACCCCTGAGCTACGCCCGCTCTGAGCTGACGCCGGTGGCCAAACGGCCGGTCCGGCTGAGGTGAGGCGCGCGCCTAGCATGGTGTCGGGCGCTCCTGCAAGGGAGCTTCGCGCTGGCTTGTGACGGCGGCCTCACCCGCCCATATGGGCGCCTCTGGACCGCTGTTGAAGGAACCTGTCGAAGCCGTGGCAACGCTGGGACTTACCGAAGCCGAGCGCGAATCGATCGAACGCTTCGAGCGCGACGTCATCCAGCCGTCGATGACGGCCCTCGTCATCCTCGACTTCTGGGCTGAATGGTGCGGCCCCTGCAAGCAGCTCGGTCCCGTGCTCGAAAAGGTAGCGGCCGACTATGCCGCAAAGGGCGTGCTCCTCGCCAAGATCGATGTCGACAAGGAGAAATTGCTGGCGTCGCAATTCCGCATCCAGTCGATTCCGACCGTTTACGCGATCTATCACGGCCAACCGGTTGCCGATCTCACCAATTACCGCAGCGAAAGCCAGCTCAAGAAGGCGCTCGACCAGCTGCTCGCGCAATTGAAGATCGAGCCCGCGGGCGCGACACCGCAAGCCGAGATCGGGCCGCTCGTCGCGATGGGCGAGCAAGTGCTCACCGGCGGCGATGCGCCGCGCGCGGTCGTCATCTTTCGGCAAGTCCACGAGATGGCGCCGGATGACCCGGCCGTCCTCGGCGGCCTCGTTCGGGCGCTGGTCGCGAGCGGCGACACGCCCGAGGCACGGCAGCTTCTCGATGGACTGCCGCAAGATCTCGCGGCCAAGCCTGAAGTCTCGCGCGCGCGCGCCGCGCTCGAGCTCGCCTCCGCTGGCCCGGCCGCCGACGCGGCCGCCCTCGAATCGCGGCTTGCCGCCAATCCTGACGATCACGAGGCGCGCTTCGAGCTCGCCAATGCACAATTGGCGGCGGGCAACCGCGACGCGGCGGCCGACGGCTTGCTCGAGATCGTCCGGCGCGACCGCGACTGGAATGAGGGTGCGGCGCGCAAGCGATTCCTCCAGATGCTCGAAGCCCAGGGGCTCGAAGATCCCTGGTCGAGTGCGCAGCGCCGGCGCCTGTCCGCCGTGCTCTTCACGTGAGCCGGACCGTCCGCGTTCCCATCTTCCCGCTGCCCGGCGCGATCTTGTTTCCCCGATCGCAGCTGCCCCTGCACATTTTCGAGCCGCGCTATCGCGAGATGGTGCGCGACGCGATCGACGGTGCCGGGCAGATCGCGATGATCCAGCCGCAACGGGTCGACGATGACAACAAGGCGCCGCTCTATTCGGTCGGCTGCGTCGGCGAAGTCGTCGGGATCGAGGAGCTCGACGACGGACGGTTCAACATCGTGCTCCTCGGATCGAACCGGTTCCGGCTGCTCGGCGAAGTCGAGACCGACGCGCTTTATCGCTGTGCCGAGGTCGATATCGGCGAATTCGACGATAGTGAGCCGCCGCCACTGGCACTCGTCCAGCGGGCCGAGGTCGAACGCGAAGCCCGCAGGCTCGGCGACGCGATGGGGCTGGCGGTCGACTGGGCTGCCGTTGCCCGTCTCGACGACGAGATGCTGGTCAACGCGATCTCGCAGGTCGCGCCGTTCGATGTCGGCGCAAAGCAAGCGCTGCTCGAACAGCCGGCACTCGACGGCCGCGCGGATTTGCTCGTCCAGCTCATGCAGTTCAACCGCGCCGCAATCACCGGCGGGATCGAGATCGAGCCGACGATCCAGTAACTAGATCGGCAGCCCCCGCAGCAGCAGCGGAAGCTCGCCGCTGGTTCCGCGCGCTTCGTTCATCAAGCGGGTGCGAAGCGGCGAAATGCGGCCGACCAGGCCCATGCCGAAGCGTCGAACTGCCGATGCGGCCGCGCCCGGAATGCCGTAGATCCGCATCAGGCTGTCGGTAGCGAAGGCGACCGACAGCGCATCAAGCGAGCGCCAGCGCTGGTAGCGATCGAGCAGCTGCGCGTCGCCGAGGTCGAGTCCGAGGCGCGCGCCTTCGACCAGGACCTGGGTAAGCGCGGCGACATCGCGGAAGCCAAGATTGAGGCCCTGGCCGGCAATCGGATGGATCGCATGCGCGGCGTCACCGACCAGCGCGAGCCGCTTGGCGTTCATCTGGGCGGCATGATGGAAGCCGAGCGGGAACGAGGAGCGCGGCGCGAGCATCGTGATCTTGCCGAGGAAGCCGCCCATCGTCGCCTCGGCCTCGGCCGCGAACTCTTCGTCGGAAAGCGCCAGCCATCCGGCGGCATCGGCCTGCGGCACCGACCACACGATCGCCGAGCGATGGCCCTCGGCGTCGTCGTTCATCGGCAGCAGCGCGAACGGCCCAGTCGGATAGAAAATCTCATAGGCGACATGATCGTGGGGGCGCTCGTGGCGGAGCACCGAAACGATCGCCTGGTGATCGTATTTCCACCTGGCAACGGCGATTCCCGCCGCTTCGCGCGTCGCCGAATTGCGGCCGTCGGCGGCAATCAGCAGCGGCGCGGAGAGCTTGCGGCCATCCGCGAGCGCGACCACCACCCCAAGATCTGCGCGCTCGACGTCGGTCACGCGCGACTTCCACAACAGCCAGATGTTCTTCCCGGCCTCGGCGCGGGCCTGCAGCGCGGCCCGCAAGTTGCGGTTCTCGTGCATGAAGCCAAGCGGCTCGTCGTCGTCCGGTTCGAAGTGCAGCCCGCCCGGCTTCAGCCCATCCGCGACGGCAATCCGGCGGATCGGGCAGCCTGCTTCGGCGAGGTGAGCGGCGACACCAATCGTCTCGAGCATCCGCATCGAGCTCGACGAAACCGCGCTGGTGCGCCCGTCAAAGGCCGACTGGGACCTCGGCGCCGGGTCGGCCGGGTCGACCACGACCGCCGAGAGGCCGCTGGAATCAAGCGCTGCGGCAAGCGCGAGGCCGACAAGCCCCCCGCCAAAGATGATCACGTCCGCCCGGTCCATCGCACGCCTCCTAAGCCGAACCACGGCTCATTGCGAGGAGCGGATGCAAAGACGCAATCCAGTCACACTCATCTCGAATGGCTCGCCCGGCCGCAATCAGGCGCGACTTTGCTTGACCGCGGAGTCGCTGTGAGGGATTTTACGCTTGAATCTGTTGGGGGTGGGACATGGCAACGGTTGCAACTCGCGCGCCCAAGCGTGAGCTGGCGCCCGACTGGCGGGACGCGCTGCGCGATGCCGTGCGCCGCTTCGCCGTGCGCAGCCTGGGCACCTTGCTGGTTGGCGCCGCGGCGGCTTGTGCCGTCATGCTCGCCACCCACGATCCCAACGATCCGTCGCTCAGCACTGCCGCGGGAGGCCCGCCGAGCAACTGGCTCGGCAGCGTCGGCGCATATCTCAGCGATGCTCTCCTGCTGCTGTTCGGCCTCGGCTCCGTGCTGTTCCTTCCCGTGGTCGCGGTCGCGGGCTTGCGGCTGCTACGCCTCGAACCCGCCGGCCGCCTCGGCCGCGGGCTGCTGCTGGCGGCAGCTGGGGCGGTCCTCCTCGGTATCGCACTCGGCCTCACCAGTGCCTCGGCCGTTTCCGGGCTCCCCGCCGGCTGGGGCGGGGCATTGGGCCTGGCGGCGGCGCACGCGGTCGATTCGGCCATCGGCCTGATTCCCAATGCGCAGGTTGCCGGCCCCGCCCGCTTCGCCGTCCTGCTGCTTTTCGCCATCGCCGGACTCGTGCTCGGCTATTTCGCGCTTGGTCTGACCGGGCAAGAGCGCGGCTGGTTGACCGGTCTATTCCAGCGCGCGCCGCGCGAGCGCCGCGCCGCGCCGCGCTCGACGGAGACGCGCGAAGAGCGCTCGATCGCCGCCGCTCCGCCCAAGGGCCGGCCCAGCGTAGCGGTTGCCGAGCCTCCGAAGACGGTTGCACCGGGGGGACGCTCGAAAGACCGCAAGATCGGCGCGGCCCAGCCGAGCCTCGCGCTCGGCGACAGCTACCAACTGCCGACGCTCGACCTGCTGACCGCCCCGCCCAAGGAGACGCGCCAGCAAATCGACCGCGCTGGGCTCGAGCGCAACGCTCGGCTGCTCGAAACCGTCCTCGAGGACTTCAACGTTCGCGGTGAAATCGTCGAGGTTCGCCCGGGCCCCGTCGTCACCATGTACGAGCTCGAACCGGCGAGCGGCATCAAGGCGAGCCGCGTCATCGCGCTCGCGGACGACATCGCCCGCAACATGTCGGCGCTTTCGGCGCGGGTCGCGACCATCCCCGGGCGCAGCGTGATCGGCATCGAGCTGCCCAATCCCAAGCGCGAAATGGTCTCGCTCTCGGAGCTCGTCGGAAGCCAGGCGTTCGAGGACCAGAACATGTCGCTGCCGCTGATCCTCGGCAAGAACATCGCCGGCGATCCAGTCATCGCCGATCTGGCGCCGATGCCGCACCTGCTCGTCGCGGGCACAACCGGCTCGGGGAAGTCGGTCGGCCTCAACTGTATGATCCTCTCGCTCCTGTACCGCTATGGGCCGGACCAGGTGAAGATGATCATGATCGACCCGAAGATGCTTGAATTGAGCATCTACGACGACATCCCGCACCTGCTGGCGCCGGTCGTGACGGAGCCGGGCAAGGCGATTCGCGCGCTCAAGTGGACGGTTGAGCAGATGGAGGAGCGCTATCGCATGATGGCGAACCTCGGCGTGCGCGCACTGCCGAGCTTCAACGCCAAGGTGCGCGAGGCACGCGCCAAGGGCGCCAAGCTCGGGCGCCGCGTGCAGACCGGTTACGACGCCGACACCGGGCAGCCGATCTACGAAACCGAGCAGCTCGAATATGAAGTGCTGCCGCAGATCGTCGTCGTCGTCGACGAGCTCGCGGATCTCATGATGACCGCCGGCAAGGAGGTCGAGTTCCTGATCCAGCGCCTCGCCCAGAAGGCGCGCGCGGCTGGCATCCATTTGATCATGGCGACGCAACGCCCGTCGGTCGACGTCATCACCGGCGTCATCAAGGCGAACCTGCCGACCCGGATCAGCTTCCAGGTGACGAGCAAGATCGATAGCCGCACGATCCTCGGCGAGCAGGGCGCCGAACAGCTGCTGGGCAAGGGCGACATGCTCTACATGCCAGGCGGCAAGCAGATCATCCGCGTCCACGGTCCGTTCGTCAGCGACGAGGAGGTGCGCTCGGTCGCCGAACATTGGCGCAAGCAAGGCGCGCCGGATTATGTCCAGGCGGTCACCGAGGAACCCGAGGATGGCGGCTATTTGTTCGACGGCCAGCCGACCGGCGAGGACGACGCCGAGACCCAGCTCTACCGCAAGGCGGTGCAGATCGTCGCCGAGAGCCAGAAAGCCTCGACTTCCTATCTCCAGCGCCAGCTCCGCGTCGGCTACAACAGCGCGGCGCGGCTGATCGAGCGGATGGAGAAGGACGGGCTCGTCGGCCAGCCCGACCATGTCGGCCGCCGCGAAGTGCTGATCGATCCCGACGGACACCCGATTTGAGGTCGTTCGCGGCCTGAACGGAACGGAACCGCAAGGTTCACACCGCATTCAAAGCGCGAACGCCATTTTCCGGCGCAAATCCCAGGAGCTATCGAATGACCTTATCGACGACCCTCGCGCGCGCACTGCTGCCGGCCATGGTTCTCGTCGCCGCACCAGTAGTCGCCGCGCCGTCGCCCGATCTTGCGCGGCTGAAAGAGCATCTGACTTCGGTCCAGACGATGACCGCCGATTTCACGCAGACCGACGCCAAGGGCCGTGTCGCCACGGGCACGCTGCAGATGAAGCGCCCCGGGCGGATCCGCTTTGCCTATAGCGACGGCGACCTCCTGCTGGTCGCCAACGGCAAAACCTTGACCTTCCTCGATTATTCGGTCGGCCAGAAGTCGAGCTGGCCGCTCGGCCGCACCCCGCTGGGCCCGCTGCTTTCGGCGTCCCCCGACTTCAACGGCAAGGCCGAAATCCTGCCGAGCAACGACAGCCGGGTGGTCGTCGCTCGCGCCAAGAGCAGCGGCCAATATGGTCAGCTGACGCTCGCGTTCCTCCGCAACTCGTCGGCGCCGGGCGGGCTCCAGCTCTACGGCTGGACGGCGATCGATCCGCAAAACCACCGTACGACCGTCAAGCTGTCCAACGTTCGCTTCAATGTCGCCGTGCCGGACAGCGCCTTCACCTACGCGGAGCCGAAAAAGAAGCGGTGAAAATAGTTTCAGTTTGCGACTTGTTCATCGCGGCGTCAGGGGCCAAGCCCTAGAAAGAGCTTTGATTCTGCGGGCTGTCTGGGGTTTCCCCCTGTTACCCGGGTCTGCGGAGTCCCTTGCGTGACAAGCGCTCGGTCGGCCCTCGCTCCATGCCCCCGGAGCGAGGGCCTTTTTCTTGACGGGCGAGGCAGGCTAAGCGGCTTCGGTGAGCAAACGGCTGAAAATCGCATCCTGGAACATCAATTCGGTTCGCGCGCGAGCCGCGCTGGTCGAGCGGCTGATCGTCGAGCAGCAGCCCGACATCCTCTGCCTCCAGGAAACCAAGGTGCTCGACAGCATCTTCCCGTTCGAGCTGTTCGACCGACACGGCTACGTCCATCGCCAGCTGAACGGCCAGCGCATGCACCATGGCGTCGCGATCCTCAGCCGCGTTCCGCTGAACGACCCCGGAAGGCACGACTGGCAGGACAATGGCGAGGCGCGCCACATCGGCGTTCGGCTCGAATGCGGGATCCGGATCGAGAACGTCTATGTGCCGGCGGGCGGCGACATTCCCGACCGGACGGTCAATACGAAGTTCGGGCAGAAGCTCGACTTCATCGAGCGGATGACGCGCTGGTCGGAGCGCCTGAGTGAACCGACCATCATCGTCGGCGACTTCAATGTCGCGCCGCTCGAATGCGACGTCTGGAACCACAAGGCGCTGCTGACGGTCGTCAGCCACACGCCGATCGAGGTCGAGGCGCTCGATCGGTTGCGCCGGGCGCACGACTGGATCGATGTCGGCCGCAGGTTCGTGCCCGCGCCGGAGCGCTGCTTCACCTGGTGGAGCTACCGCTCGCCCGACTGGACGAAGAACGATCGCGGCCGCCGCCTCGACCACATGTGGGCCTCGCCCGAGCTTGCAGGCCACCTCAAAGCGCACGCGGTGCTGGAACCGTGCCGCAACTGGGAGCGGCCGTCGGACCACGTGCCGCTCATCTGCGAGATCGAGGTTTGAGCGCACCGGCGCTCCGCAAGGCAATCGCCGCGCTGCGCGCCGGGCGCCCGGTACGGATCGCCGCCCCGACGGAAATTGCCGTGCTGGCGGTCGAGACCGCGAGCCAGGAGCTGCTCGACCTGATCGATCCGCGTGGACAAGCGCGGCTGCTCATCAGCGGCCAACGCGCGGCTGTGCTCAATCTCGCCAATGAGCGCGATGCGGCGGACGCGGCTTCGCCGGTGGTGATCGCGCAAGCGGCGTGGCTCGACCAGGCGTCCGCGCTGGCGCTCGCCGATCCCGGCCAGGACCTCGACCGGGCGCCGATCGGACCGCTCGAGCCCGTCGCCATCGAATCGGCAGAACCGTTGCGTGCGGCGCTCGACCTCGCACGTCTTGCGGGGCTGCTGCCGGCGCTGTGGCTCGCCGATGCCGATTCGGCGCAGCTCGAAATTTCCCTTGCCGACATCCTCGGCGAGAGCGGCAACCCGTCGGTGGAGGTCGTTGCGCGGGCCAGGCTGCCGCTTGACGACATGCCGCCGACGCAGATCGTCGCATTTCGCGGCTCGGATGACGGACAGGAGCATGTGGCGCTCGTGGTCGGCGCGTTTGGCGGGAAACCGCCGCTGGTGCGGCTGCATAGCGAATGCCTGACCGGCGACGTGTTTGGCTCGTTGAAGTGCGACTGCGGCCCGCAGCTTCGCGAGGCGCTGCGGATCCTGGGGGAGAACGGCGGCGGGGTCCTCCTTTACCTGCGCCAGGAGGGCCGCGGGATCGGCCTGGCCAACAAGCTTCGCGCATATTCCCTACAAGATCGCGGGCTCGACACGGTCGACGCCAACCGGCGGCTCGGCTTTGCCGACGACGAGCGCGATTACGGTCACGCCGCGGCGATGCTGCGCGCGCTGGGAATCGATGAAGTCCGGCTGCTCACCAACAATCCCGACAAGGTCGCCGGACTGGAGGCGGCCGGGATCGGAGTCGCCGAGCGCGTGCCGCACCAAATGCCCGCCAACCCGCACAACGCCGATTATCTCGCGACCAAGCGCAAGAAGAGCGGTCACCTGCTCGTCTGATCGGGGCCGATCATTCTCGCCAGCTCGGTGAAGCTGTTCGCCACCTCGCGCACGCCGATCTCTTGAAGCATCGCCGCGTGGCCGTCGGTGCAATGCCGCCCGGCGGCGAGGCCGATCACTAACGCGCCCGAGGCAAGCGCCGCCGTCGCGCCGACCTTCGAATCTTCGATAATCAGCGCGCGCCGAATATCGACACCGAGCTCGCGGGCAGCATGGAGGTAGAGGTCCGGCGCGGGCTTGCCGTGGCTCACATGCTCGCGGCCGCTGTAGATGTGCGGCTCGAATGCGTCGCTGAGGCCGAGGTGATTCAAGTGGGTCCGGACCCACCGGGTCGAGCTCGACGACGCGACCGCTTTGGGCAGTCCGGATGGAAGGGCGCGGACGAACTCGACAGCGCCTCCGACGGCGGCCATGCCTTCGCTCAATGCGCGCCTGCTGCGCTCGCGCATGCCGTCGTGGAACTCGGGCGGCAGCGACATGCCAATGCGCGCTTCGACGGCGTCTAGGAATTGCTGGCCGCTGAGTCCGGTGAAATGACGAGTTGCGTCTTCGGCAGTGGTCGGGTGCCCCAGGCTGGTCAGGAGCTCGGCCATGACCCGGTTGAGCTCATATTCGCTTTCGAGCAGCACGCCGTCGAAATCGAAGAGGATCGCGTCGAAGCGCACTTCAATCCTCAAACAGCGCGGTTCCGACGCGCACCGCGGTCGCCCCAAGCATCACTGCAGCTTTGAAATCGCTGGACATTCCCATGCTGAGACCGGTGATGTCATGCCGTCGCGCAAGCTTCGCGAGCAGCGCGAAATAAGGGGACGGTTCGATGCCGAGCGGCGGGATTCCCATCAGGCCCACGAGTGGTAACGGCGATGCGCGAACCGCTTCAACGAGCGTGCCAACCTCGGCGATCGGACAGCCGCCCTTCTGCTCCTCCTCGCCGATGTTCACCTGCACATAAATGTCCGGAAAGCGCTCGGCCTTCTTCGCCTCCTTGGCCAGTGCCTCGATCAAGGAAGGTCGGTCAATCGAGTGAATTGTGCTGAACAGTTGCACGGCTTCGCCGGCCTTATTCGATTGCAGCCGCCCGATGCCGTGCAGGCGAAGATGGGGATAGCGTCGGAGCAGCGGCGGCCATTTGCCGAGCGCCTCCTGCACCCGATTCTCGCCGAAATCCTCCTGGCCCGCATCGATCAGGGCTTCGATGTCATCGACGCCGCGGCCCTTGCTGACGGCGATCAGCCGGACTTCGGCGGAATCGCGCTTCGCGACGTTCGCTGCTTGCTCGATACCGGCGAGGATTTGCTGTCGTCGATCGGCGGCGCGGCTCATGTCGAGGCGCTATAGGAAGAGCCATGACCCGCCGCCAGACCGTGCCGCAGCAATGGGCAATCGTCGACCGCAGCGCCGACGCGGCGCTGTGGACCGCGCTGCGCCGGCTGCCGATCGGCAGCGGCGTGCTGCTGCTCACGGAACTTCGGCCGGCCGATCGGCGGCGCCTGCGCCAGCTTTCGAAGCTGCGCCGGTTGCAGGTGCTTGAAAGAGCGGCCACCGCACGTGTGCACGGCAACCGCGAATTGCGGGAGGCGTTGCTTCGCCGCGCGAGCCTGATCCTGATCTCGCCGCTCTATCCGACGCGGACCCACCCCGACTGGATGCCGCTGCCGCGAATGCGCGCCGCGACCCTCGCGCGCCTCGCCGGACGAAAGGCGATCGCGCTCGGCGGAATGGATCGGCATCGCTTCAGGCGCGTCCAGCGCCTCGGATTCGCGGGATGGGCGGGAATCGACGCGTGGCGGCTGCGAATGCCACGGAGCGACGGATCAGAGCCTAGAACTTGAAGGCGGTGCCGACGTAGACGGCCTGGCTGTCGCGGCGGTCATCCTGAAGCGTCGACAAACGGTCACGCTCGATATTGTAACGGACGCCGCCGGTCAGCGCGATGCGGCGCGACAGCGAGTATGAAGCCCCGGCGTCGAGCGACACATTGTCGCCGTGCCTCAGCCCAGGCACCGGGTTTCCGGTCGTGTGCTCGGATCCCACCGCGACTCGCGTGCTGAGCTTGCTGTTGAGCGAATAGCTGACCCCGAGCACCGCGCTTTCGCGGCCGGCGATCGCCGGATCGGCGCTCTTCACCTTGGCGATGTTGCCGGAAACGGCAAAGCGGCGCCACCCGACGGCAACTCCGAGATTGTAGCCGGTCGGCGTCAGCGCGTTGACAGCGGCGGTCGGAAGATCCGCACGCGCCTGCGTCGGCTGGATCACGCGAGCGCGGATCGCAACGCGAACCTGCGACGGGCGGCCCTTGGCGGGTGCCGGCGTGAAATTGAAGTCCGTCAGCGCCAGACCCTTGCCGGCGAGCGCAGCGGCAAGCTTGGGGTCGGCATTGGCCGGCGTGAAGGAAGAAACCGGGTCGAAGCTCAGTGAAACCGGCTTCGGGTGCTTCTTGGCCGGCATGCTGGTCGCGATCGCGGGAGTCAGCACGAGACCGGCCGCGGCGGCTGCCGCGACCAGCTTGGCTCCTCTGCGCTGCGCGAGTCTCAGCACCAACAAACTCCCTGTTCAGCGTTCGATATAGTCGGAGTGACCTGAAGGTTCCATGAGCGGAGTCGATTCCTTTGACTCCTGTTGCTGACTCACCACAATGAATGCCCATTCTCGGCATGCTTGCGGGCAAGGCTTGGCCCTCTATAACGCCGGGCAACGCTTTCCCCGATGCTCGAGGACCCTTGATGAACCGCCTCCACACGACCGCCGCCGCATTGATGGTTCTGGTCATCGCGACGCCCGGATGTTCGCGCAACCGCAACCTGCCGACGCAACTTGCGCCCTCGCAGGTGACGACGCTGGCGATCAACACCTATTTGTGGCGGGCGGCGCTCGACACTGTTTCGTTCGCGCCGCTGCTCCAGGCCAATGCCCAGAGCGGCGTGATCATCACCGACTGGTACGCGAACCCGAAGGCGCCCGGCGAGCGGGTCAAGCTCACGGTTGCGGTCCTCGATCCCGATTTGCGGGCCGACGCGATTCGCGTGTCTGCCGCGAAGCAAGTCTATCAGAACGGCGCCTGGGTCGATGCTCCGGTTTCGGCCGCAACAGTCCAGAAGCTCGAGGATATCATCCTGACCCGGGCTCGCGATCTGCGCCGCGCCGCAGTCCGAGGGTAGTCCGAAAGACATGAGCAGCCGGTTCAACGCGGCTGAAGCCGACCGCCGCTGGCAAGAGCGCTGGGCGGCGGCCGAGAGCTTTCGCGCCGACAGCGCGAGCACCAAGCCGAAGACTTACGTGCTCGAGATGTTCCCCTATCCGTCGGGGCGCATCCACATGGGTCACGTCCGCAACTATACGATGGGCGACGTGCTGGCCCGTTACCGGCGCATGCAGGGGCGCGAAGTGCTTCACCCGATGGGGTGGGATGCGTTCGGCATGCCGGCCGAGAATGCGGCGATGGAGCGCAAGGTCCACCCGGGCACATGGACCCGCGCCAACATCGATTCGATGCGCGAACAGCTGAAGCGGATCGGCTTCGCACTCGACTGGTCGCGCGAATTCGCGACCTGCGACCCCGAATATTACGGTCAGGAGCAGGCGCTGTTCCTCGACCTGTTCGACGCTGGCCTCGTCTATCGCAAGGAGAGCGAGGTCAATTGGGACCCGGTCGACATGACCGTGCTCGCCAACGAGCAGGTGATCGACGGCAGGGGCTGGCGCTCCGGGGCGACGGTCGAACGCCGCAAGCTCGCGCAATGGTTCCTCAAGATTACCGATTTCGCCGACGATTTGCTGGAGGGGCTGAAGACGCTCGACGATTGGCCGGAGAAGGTCCGGCTGATGCAGGAGAATTGGATCGGCAAGAGCCGCGGGCTGCAGTTCCGCTTCCGTCTCGCCGAGTCGGCCGGCGCGATCGACAATGTCGAGGTCTTCACCACCCGTCCCGACACGATCTTCGGCGCGAGCTTCGTCGCCGTCGCCGCCGACCACCCAATCGCGCGCGCAGCCGCCGCGAACGATCCCGACGCGGCGCGCTTCATCGCCGAGTGCAAGGCCGGCGGCACCAGCGCCGCCGAGCTCGAAACCGCCGAAAAGAAGGGCTACCGGACCGCGCTCAAAGTCGTCCATCCGCTCGATACCGAATGGCGGTTGCCGGTCTACATCGCCAACTTCGTGCTGATGGATTACGGCACCGGCGCGCTGTTCGGCGTGCCCGGTCATGACCAGCGCGATTACGATTTCGCCAAAAAGTACGACCTGCCGATCAAGCGCGTCGTCGCGCCGTCAGCAGAGCTCGCATCCGAACCGATCGGTACGGAGGCGGAGAGCACGCCCGGCGTCGCGGTGAATTCCGAGTTCCTGGACGGCCTGTCGACCGAGGAGGCCGCCGCCGAGGTCATTCGCCGCGCCGAACAGATGGGCTGGGGCAAGGGCACCGTGCAGTACCGCCTGCGCGACTGGGGCGTATCGCGCCAGCGCTACTGGGGCACGCCGATCCCGATCATCCATTGTCCGGACTGCGGTGCGGTGCCGGTCCCGCGCGATCAGCTCCCCGTGGTCCTGCCCGAGGACGTCAGTTTCGATCATCCCGGCAACCCGCTCGATCGTCACCCGACGTGGAAGCATGTCGCTTGCCCAAGCTGCGGCGGCGCGGCGGCGCGCGAAACAGACACGCTCGACACCTTTGTCGATTCTAGCTGGTATTTCATCCGCTTCGCCAGCCAGCCCGATGACCGGCCGTTCGACGCGGGCGAGGCCGAAAAGTGGCTGCCGGTCGCGCAATACATCGGCGGCGTCGAGCACGCGATCCTGCACCTGCTCTACGCCCGCTTCTGGACCCGCGCGCTGCAACGGCTCGGCCGCATCGCGATCACCGAGCCCTTCGAGGGCCTGTTCACGCAGGGCATGGTGACGCACGAGACATACCGTGCCGGCGACGGCAGCTGGCTCAGTCCCAACGAGGTCCAGCGCAACGGCGATGATTGGGTGCACATCGAGAATGGCGAGCCGGTGACGCTCGGCCGGGTCGAGAAGATGTCCAAGTCGAAGCGCAACACGGTCGACCCGGAGCCGATCCTCGCCAAATATGGCGCGGATGCGGTGCGCTGGTTCATGCTGTCGGACAGCCCGCCCGAGCGCGACCTCGAGTGGTCGGAGGCGGGAATCGAAGGCGCCTCGCGCTTCGTCCAGCGCGTCTGGCGGCTGGCCAGCGGCAGTACCGCGGCCGAGGGCGAAGACCTTGCCCTCAAGCGCAAGCTTCACCGCACCATCGCGACCGCCGGCGAAGCGATCGATGGCCTTCAGTTCAACAAGGCGATCGCCCAGCTCTACGAGCTGACGAGCGCGATCGAAAAGGCGCCGCCCTCTGCCACCCGCCACGAGGCGGTGCGGGCGCTGGTGCTGTTGGTAGCGCCGGCCGCGCCGCACCTCGCGGAGGAATGCTGGGCCGCGCTCGGCGAATCCGGGATGGCCGTCGATGCGGCCTGGCCGAGCTTCCATCCCGCGCTGCTGGTCGACGACCAGGTGACGCTCGCCATCCAGGTCAATGGCAAGCTGCGCGATACGTTGAGCGTCCCCCGCGGCCTCGACCGGACCGCCGCCGAAGAGCTTGCGCTCGCTTCGGACAAGATCCAGCGGCTGCTCAATGGCGCGGCGCCGCGCAAGGTGATTGTGGTTCCCGACCGGCTGGTGAATATCGTCGCATGACGCGGCGCGCGGCCCTCGCACTCGCCCTCTTCTGCCTCGCCGGTTGCGGCCTGCGCCCGCTCTACGGCGGCGGAAGTTCGGGCGCGGTCGCAACGACCCTGCGCTCCGTTACCGTCTCGCCGATCGGGGGCAAGAACGGTTGGCTGGTGCGCAACAAGCTGGTCGATCGGTTGGGCGATTCGGGTCCCGGGACCGCGACGTACCGCCTCGACGTTACACTCGACGACAATATTACCGCGTTCGGCTTGCGCAGCGACCGCGCCGCGACCCAGGAACGCCGTACCCTCCGCGCCCGCTTCCAGCTGGTCGATCTCAGCAACGGCTCTGTCGTGCTCGACGCCACCGCCGGCTCGGATGCCGGCATCGACATCGTCAGCTCGGAATATGCGACGGTGGCGGCCGAGCAGACCGCACTCGAAAATCTCGCCGACATCGTCGCCGACCAGATTACCGCGCGCGTCGCGCTCTACGCTTCGCGTACGGCGAAGGCGCAGTGAAGGCCACCAAGCCAACGATATCACGCGCTGTCGATCAGCCGGCGCCCGATACCCGTTTCTACCTCTTCCACGGTCCCGACGAGGCGCAATCGCGCGCGCTCGCCGCGCGGGTGGTGGAGGCGCTCGGCGCGAGCAAGACCATGATTCCGGCCAGCGCGATCAAGTCCGATCCGGCCACGCTTCTCGATGAAGCCAGCGCCATGAGCCTGTTCGGCGGCAAGCGCGTGGTCTGGATCGAACCCGCGACCAAGGACATCGAGCAAGGGCTCGTCGCATTGCTCGACGCTCCGGCGACCGAGAATCCGGTCGTCGCCATCGCTGGAGCGCTGACCAAATCCTCGCCGCTTCTGAAGCTGGCCGAAGCATCGCCGCTTGCGCTCGCATACGCGGCCTACGCGCCGGAAGGGCAGGATGCCGAACGCATGGTGATCGATCTCGGCCGCCGCTTCGGGCTCAAGATCGCTCCGCCGGTCGCCGCGCGTCTTGCCGACGGCTGTGGGAACGACCAGGGCGTGGTTGCTCAGGAGCTACAGAAGCTCGCCTTGTACGTCGACGCGTCGACGGAGGCTCCGAAGGAGCTCGATCTTGGCGCGATCGACGAGGTCGGGGCGGAGAGCGGGGAAGGCGATTTCCAGAAGCTTGCCGACCTTGCCCTGGGCGGCGAGATCGATTCGCTCGTCGAGGAGCTGACCCGCCTCAGCGGCGCGGGATCGGAAGCCATTCCGGTCGTTCGTTCGCTCCAGCGGCGGCTGCTAATGCTGGCGCCGGCGCGCGCCCGCATCGAGCACGGCGAGCGGCTTGACGCCGTCATGACGTCACTTGGAAAAGCGATATTCTTCAAGGACAAGGCCAAGGTCGGCCGGATGCTCAACAAGTGGAGTGCCGAAGACCTGGCGACCGTCGCCGAGCGCGCCGGCAAGCTCGAACGCTCGCTTATCTTCACCGCGGCGCCGGCCCGCGAGACGCTCGGCGAGGAGTTGCTGGCGATCGCGCGCAAGGCGCGAAGCCTCTAGCCGAGGCTGCCGACTAGATCGGCTCGCCGCTCAAACGCTGGCAGACCATGTCGAGTTGGTCGAGGCTCGAATAATGGAGCACGACCGTGCCCCCTTCGCCCTTGTGCGTGACTTCGACCTTGAGACCGAGAATGTCGCCGAGCTGGCGCTGGAGTGCTTCAAGGTCCGCGTCGGCCGCCTTGGCGGCATTGCGGGCGCTCGCCCGGCCAATGTCGTAGCCGGGCCCCGGCCGTCGCTTTTCGCGCCTCACCTGCTCTTCCGCCTGCCGGACGGATAGCCCCTTCGCGATTATCCGGCGGGTCAGCGTTTCGGGCTCGTCAGCGGTCGCAATCGCCCGCGCGTGGCCCATGCTGATATCGCCTTGCAATAGCGATTGCCTCACGAACTCAGGAAGATCGAGCAATCTCAGAAGGTTAGCGACGTGACTGCGCGACTTGTGAACGATTCGGCCCACTTCATCCTGGGTGTGGCCGTGGCGCGCGATGAGTTGGCGGTAGCCTTCGGCTTCCTCCAGCGGGTTCAAGTCCTGCCGCTGAATATTTTCGATCAGCGCCAGCTCGGCCGTGGTGGATTCGTCGATCTCACGGACGATCGCCGGAATGCTGTGCAGGCGCGCGCGCTGCGCTGCGCGCCAGCGCCGCTCTCCGGCAATGATCATATATTCCTCGCCCTTGGGGCGAAGCAGGATCGGCTGGAGAACGCCGCGCTGGCGAATCGAATCGGCGAGCTCGTCGAGCGCCGCTTCGTCGAACTGGATTCTCGGCTGCTCGGGATTGGGCCGGATCCGCGCGATCTCGATCTCGCGCACGCCGCCGCGCGACGCCGGCGCCTCCGTTGCGGCACTGGCCGGCCGCGCCGCTTCCCCGAGCAGCGCCTGAAGCCCCATGCCGAGACCCTTGGCCGGGCGTTCGCCGCTCATGCCGCTACCGCCAGCTGCGGAAGGCGTCCGATCAGCTCGCGCGCCAGCCGCACATAAGCTTCCGACCCGGGACATTTGAGATCGTAAATCAGGGCGGGAAGACCGTGGCTCGGCGCTTCGGACAAGCGCACGTTGCGCGGCACCACCGTCTCGAACACCGCGGCGCCGAGACAGGCGCGGACATCCTCGGAGACGGCCTGCGAAAGATTGTTGCGGCGGTCGAACATCGTCAGCGCCACGCCGAGGATCGACAGCTCGGGATTGAACGCGACGCGAATGCGTTCAACCGTCTGCAAGAGCTGGCTCAAGCCCTCGAGCGCGAAGAACTCGCATTGCAACGGGACCAGAAGGTGGCGCGCGGCGGCCAGCGCATTGACAGTCAGCAGCCCGAGCGAAGGCGGGCAGTCGATCAGGCAAATGTCCCAGCGGCCGACCGGTGTCGCGGCGAGCGCCTTGTCGAGGCGATGAGCGCGATCCTCGAGTCCCACCATTTCCACTTCGGCGCCGGACAAGTCCTGGGTGGCAGGCAGCAGGTCGAGGCGTGGGACGCGTGTCGCCACCGCGGCTTCCGACGCACTCGCGCGGCCGATCAACACGTCGTAACTCGAGCTCGACCGTTGCGCCTGCGAAATGCCAAGCCCGGTCGATGCATTGCCCTGCGGATCGAGATCAATCAGCAGGACCCGCCAGCCGATCGCGGCGAGCGCGGTCGCGAGGTTGATCGCGGTCGTCGTCTTGCCGACGCCGCCTTTCTGATTGGCCACCGCGATGCGGATCATCGTCTCGCCCTCACCCCTGTCGCGACGACGATCCAGGAATCGGCGTCAGTGACACTCTGTTCCACGTGGAACGCACCTTGCCATGCCTTTTGCGCTTCGGCCAGTTCCGCTTGCGCGCTTCGGCCCTTGGGCAGCACCCAACGGCTATTTGTTGTGGACAGATGTGCGGATATTTTCAGAAGTTGGGACAAGTTGGCGACGGCGCGCGCGGTGATCGTGTCGTATTTCCCCTCTGCGCGATCGGCCTTCGCATGCACCACGGTCGCATTAAGTCGGAGCGAGTCGCAGACCTTGTGGAGAAAGTCGGCGCGCAGGCGACGCGGCTCGATCAACGTGACCGGTCCCTCGACGAGGCACGCGATCACGATTCCCGGCAGGCCGGCGCCCGAACCAATGTCGACCCACGAGGCGCCGGCGCGCGGTTCGAAGCGCACCAGCTGGGCAGAATCGAGGATGTGCCGGTCCCACAGTTGGTCCAGCGTGGACGCGGCAATGAGATTTTGACGCCCACTCTCTTGTCTCAGAAGAGCGGAATATGCCTCGAGCTTGTCGAGTGTTTCACGTGAAACAGACCGCTCCGCTACCTCGGCGAGGCGCTTGATCATGCCGCCGCGCGGCGGCTGGCGGCGACATAGAGCGCCGAAAGCGCCGCCGGCGTCACGCCAGGCACGCGCGAAGCCTGGTCGAGCGTTTCCGGACTTGCCGACCGCAGCCGCTCCACCATCTCGTTGGAAAGTCCGGGAATTGCGGCATAATCGAGCGTGGCCGGAATCCACACGCGCGAGTCGCGCTGCACGACTTCCCACTCGCGCTGCTGGCGGGCGACGTACGGCGCATAAACCGCGTCCGCGCGTCCCTCCTCCGTCTCCGCCCAGGCCGCGCTCGCGCGCCGCGCCAGATGCGCCTCGATCTGCCCGCGACGCCGATCGGAGACGCAACCCGCCTTGATCGCCGTCGCGCCGAGACGCGAGGTCGCATTGTCCGCCCGCAGCGCGAGCCGATACTCGGCGCGCGCGGTCATCATGCGATAGGGTTCGCTAACCCCCTGCAGCGTCAGATCGTCGATCATGACGCCGATGTACGACGTTCGGCGATCGAACCGCACCTCGTCGAGATCCAAGGCCGCCGCCGCGGCGTTGAGGCCCGCCGCAAGCCCCTGCGCCGCCGCTTCCTCATAGCCGGTCGTCCCATTGATCTGCCCGGCCAGGTACAAACCCGGAAGCTCGCGTACCTGCAGCGTTTGGTTGAGCCGGCGCGGGTCGACGAATTCATACTCGACCGCGTAGCCGGGCCGAGCGATGCGCGCGCGCTCCAGACCGGGAATGGACCGCACGAACTCTTCCTGGACCTCGGCCGGGAGCGAAGTCGAAATGCCGTTCGGGTAGACAAGCGGATCGTCCAGCCCCTCCGGCTCGAGGAAGATCTGGTGCGCATCGCGGTCGGCGAAGCGCTTCACCTTGTCTTCGATCGACGGACAGTAGCGCGGGCCCCTGCCCTCAATCGCCCCGGCGAACAGTGGCGACCGATCGAAGTTGGCTCGGATGACCGCATGCGTGCGCTCCGTCGTGCGCGTAATCGCGCAGCGCAGCTGCGGCAATCGCCGCTCATCGGCCAGCGCAGACAGGCTCCAGGATTCGGAATCGCTTGGCTGCTCCTCGAGGCGGGCCCAGTCGATGGTCCGCCCGTCGAGGCGCGGCGGAGTGCCAGTCTTGAGACGGCCCTGCCCCAACCCAAGCTCGCGCACCTGGCTCGCCAGCGCGACCGAGGCGCGCTCATCGCGCCGGCCGCCGTCGATCACCTGCTCGCCCACGAACATGCGCGCATCGAGAAAGGTCCCGGTAGCGATCACAACCGCGCGGCAGGGCAACGTCCCGAGATTCGTCTCGACGCCGGCGATCCGACCGCCGCGCGTTACCAGCGCCAGCGCCTCGCCGACGATCAGATCGACGCAGCTCGCCCCAACCAGCTCGGCCACGGCGGCGCGATACAGTTCGCGATCCGCCTGGACCCGCGGCCCCCACACCGCGGGGCCCTTGCTGCGATTGAGCATCCGCCGGTGAATGGCTGCGCGATCGGCGGCGCGCGCCATCAGCCCATCGAAGACGTCGAGCTCGCGGACGAGGTGCCCCTTGCCAACTCCGCCGATCGAGGGATTGCACGACATCTGCCCGACGTCCTCGCGGCGGAAGGTGAGTAGACCGACGCGCGCGCCACGGCGCGCCGCGGAAGCCGCGGCCTCGCAGCCGGCATGGCCGGCGCCAATCACCAGGACATCGTGCATGCGCCGCGCCTTAGCCGATCAGTGTTTCACGTGAAACACGTTGCCATCCCTCCTCACTTGCCGAGGCAAAAGCGGCCGAACAGCGCGTCGAGCACGTCCTCGACCCCGGCGCGACCCGTCAGCCGGTCGAACGCGCCGCGCGCCACCCGCAACTGTTCGGCAAGCAGGACCAGGTCGCGCATCTCCGACCCTGCAGCCAGCGCCTCGCGGGTTTCCGCAAGATGACCGGCCTGCCGTCGGTTGAGCGCAATCGCGTCCTCAGCCGGCAGAACGGAGCGGGCCAGGTGCTCGATCGCCTCGAGCAACGGCTGCAGCCCGGCGCCGGAATGCGCCGAGACCGCCAGGCTCCCGTCGGGAGCCTCGGCGCGCCCCGGCAGATCGGCTTTCGCCTGGACCGTGAGCAGGCGCGCGTGCTCGGGCGCTGCGTTGGGCGGACCCAGCCAGACGAGGACGTCTGACGCATTCGCCAATCGTCCGGCGCGCTCGACGCCGATCGCTTCGACCCGGTCTCCGGTGGCGCGCAGGCCAGCCGTGTCGGTCAGGCGAATCGGCACACCGCCAAGCGCCAGCGGAATCTCGATATGATCGCGGGTCGTCCCCGGCACGTCAGTGACGATCGTCCGTTCCTCACCAGCTATCGCATTGATCAAGCTCGACTTTCCGGCATTCGGCGGCCCCGCGACCACGACTAGCACGCCATCCTTGAGCGGCTCGACGCGCGGACGCTCGAGCCAGGAATGCAACTCCTCCGCCAAGGCCTTGCAGTCGCGACCGAATGCGGGATCGAGACTGTCGTCCTCTTCGTCATAGTCGATGGCGCGTTCGGCGCGCGCGCAAAGCCCGAGCAGTTGTTCCTGCCATTCGCCGATCTGCTTTCGCAAGCCGCCTTCGGCGAGCGCCAGCGCGGCCTTGCGCTGGCTCTGAGTCTCGGCCTCGAGGAGATCGGCGAGTCCTTCCGCCTCGGTCAGGTCGATCCGGCCATTCTCGAACGCTCGGCGCGTGAACTCGCCGGCTTGAGCCGCCCGCAAGCCCGCGATCCCGGACAGGGCCTGAAGCACTGCGTCGACTACAGCGCGGCTTCCATGACATTGAAATTCCACGATATTCTCGCCCGTCGCGGTGGCTGGCGAATCGAAGCGCAGGACCAACGCATCGTCCAGCAACTCGCCCGATCGTGGATCGCGCAATGCCCGCACCGCGGCCGTGCGGACGTCAGGCAATGACCCGGCGAGCGCCTCCCCCGCGCGATGGGCATCGGGACCGCTGATCCTGATGACGGAGATCGCCGCGGGCGGCCTGCCGCTCGACAGAGCGAAGATGGTGTCGGCCACCGCCGGCCTCAGGTCAGCAGCGGCGCGATCACCGGCGCGACATGCCCCGCGCCCTCGTAGATCATTTTGAGCGCGACCCACAGGATCACGGCGAGGCCGACCCACGCGATCCATCGATAGCGCTCGATGTAGCGCGCGATCACATTCGCCGCGAGGCCCATCAGGATCACCGACAGAATGAGGCCGAAGATCAGGACGTACGGGTGATCCTGGGCCGCTCCGGCCACCGCAAGCACGTTATCGAGGCTCATGCTGACGTCGGCGAGCGCCACGCCCCAGGCGGCGGCGGCGAAGCTCTTGGCGGGTCTCAGGCCCGAATGCTCGTCGCCCTCGATCTCCTCGCAGCCGGGGCTCTCGTTCCTGTGCTGGAGCTCGCGGTACATTTTCCACGCGACCCACAGCAGCAGGATGCCGCCGGCGAGCACGAGCCCGACAATCTGCAGCAATTGGCTGACGACCAGCGCAAAGGCGATTCGCAGCACGAGCGCCGCGAGCACGCCGATCATGATCACCTTGCGGCGCTGTTGCGCGGGCAGGCCGGCTGCCAGGGCGCCGACGACGATCGCATTGTCCCCGGCAAGCACGATGTCGATGAAAACGATCTGCAGGAACGCGGTGACGGCACTGCCGGATAGGAAATCCATTGTCAGACGCTAGCCGAGGCCGAGCACTTGCCTCAACCCCAGCACGTGCTCGCCGCCGGCCCATCCCTCGTAGATCATGCTGAACGCGACCCACAGGATCACCCCGAGACCGATGTAATTGATCCAGGAATAGCGCTCGATCAGCTTGGCCACGAAATTCGCGGCAAGCCCCATGAACAGCACCGAACAGGTGAGGCCGATGAACAGCAGCGCGGGATTCTCGCGCGCGATCGAGGCGACCAGCAGCACATTGTCGAGGCTCATGCTGAGGTCGGCAAGGGTGATCGCCAGCGCCGCCTGGAACAGCGTCTTCGTCGGTGGCGGACCCTCGACGGTCGTGGTCGCCGGGTCGTCGGCGACCACCACCGCCCTCGGATGCATCTCGCGCCACATGTTGTAGGCGACCCACAGGAGCAGCAGGCCGCCGGCGAAGACGAGCCCGGTGATCTTGAGCAGCTGCGTCGCCAGCACCGCGAAGGTGATCAGGAAGATGAGCGCCATGCCGACGCCGAACATCAGCGCCTTGCGGCGGTCCGGCGCGGGCAGGCCGGACGCCAGCGAGCCCATGATGATCACATTGTCGCCGGCCATCGTCAGGTCGCCGACGATGATCTGACCGAGCTTCAACAGCCCCGCCGCAGTGAAGATCGCGCCGAAGTCGAAACCTTCCGGCATCAGTTGCCGCCCGTCATTGAGAGGAGCGAACGCGACGACGCAATCCAGCTACGCGAGCCTGGATTGCTTCGCTGCGCTCGCAATGACGGCATTTTCCTACTGGTTCATGCTCGCGAAGAAGTCCTCGTTCGACTTGGCGTCCTTCATCTTGTCCAAGAGGAACTGCATCGCGTCGACGGTGCCCATCTGCATCAGGATGCGGCGCAGCACCCACATCTTCGTGAGCGTGCCTTGCTCGACCAGCAGCTCTTCCTTGCGCGTGCCGGATTTGCCGACGTCCAATGACGGGAAGATGCGCTTGTCGGCGACCTTGCGGTCGAGCACAATTTCCGAGTTGCCGGTGCCCTTGAACTCTTCGAAGATTACTTCGTCCATCTTGGAGCCGGTATCGATCAGCGCCGTGGCGATGATCGACAGCGAACCGCCTTCCTCGATGTTGCGCGCGGCGCCGAAGAAGCGCTTCGGCCGCTGCAGCGCATTGGCGTCGACGCCGCCGGTCAGCACTTTGCCCGAGCTTGGAACGACGGTGTTGTAGGCGCGGCCCAAACGCGTGATCGAGTCGAGCAGGATGACGACATCCTTCTTGTGCTCGACGAGGCGCTTGGCTTTCTCGATCACCATCTCGGCGACCTGGACGTGCCGGCTCGCGGGCTCGTCAAAGGTCGAGCTGATGACCTCGCCATTTACCGAGCGCTGCATGTCGGTGACCTCTTCCGGCCGCTCGTCGATCAGCAGGACGATCAGGATCACCTCGGGATTGTTGTCGGTGATCGCGCGGGCGATGTTCTGCAGAAGCACGGTCTTGCCGGTGCGCGGCGGGGCGACGATCAGCGCGCGCTGGCCCTTGCCGAGCGGCGACACGATATCGATGACGCGCGCCGACTTGTCCTTGATGGTCGGGTCGAGCGTGTCGAGCTTGAGCTTCTCGTCGGGATAGAGCGGTGTCAGATTGTCGAAATTGACGCGGTGGCGGACCTGCTCGGGATCGTCGAAATTGATTGTCGTAACGCGGGTCAGGGCGAAATAGCGCTCGCCTTCCTTGGGCCCGCGGATCTCGCCCTCGACCGTGTCGCCGGTTCTCAGGCCGAACCGCCGCACGATCGACGGCGCGACATAGATGTCGTCGGGGCCGGCGAGATAATTGGCTTCGGGCGAGCGCAGGAAGCCGAAGCCGTCGTTGAGCACCTCGATCGTGCCCGATCCCATGATTTCCACGCCGTTTTCGGCCTGGACCTTGAGGATCGAGAACATGAGGTCCTGCTTGCGCATCGTCGACGCGCCTTCGACGCCCATCTCCTCGGCCATTGCGACCAGTTCGGCGGGCGTCTTTTTCTTCAAATCTTTCAAATGCATAGGGAAGTCTTTTCTTGGGGAGGAGCTGGCTTCGAAAACCGAAAGCGCACGCGGCAGGACGCCGCCTGTTGGGACAACGGATCACCGGCGAGGAAATGAAACTGACCGGGAAACCCGTCGCGAGTCGAGGTATGTCTCACCGCGTCCGCTGTCAATCAGCGGACGAAAGCGGCAGCGGCAAAGCGTTCAGAAAGGCCGGACGATCACCAGCACGACGATGATGGCGGCGGCGATGCCGGGGATTTCGTTGAGCATCCGCACGACCTTGCCCGAAAGCGGCCGCTGACCATTGGCGAGCTTCTTGCCGTAGACCCCGAGCCAGCCCTGGTACGCCGTCAGCCCGACGACGAAAGCGAGCTTCGCCGAGAACCAGCCTTCGGCCCAGATGTCCAGGTGAAAGGCGAGCATCAACCCGAGAATCCAGACGACCAGCATCGCCGGCGTAAGGATGATGGAGCGGACCCGCGCTTCGCGCTCGATCCAGGCGCGGTCCTCCGGCGAGCCCACCGGCGTCTCCTGGTGGTAAACGTAGAAGCGCGGCAGCAGGAACAGCCCCGCCATCCAGAAGATCACGAACGTGACATGCGCCGCCTTGACCCAGGGATAGGCGACTCCGAGCCAGCCGGTCAGATCCGTCACTTGTCCCCCTTGCTCTTCACCTGGGCAATCAGCTGCTCGACATGAGCGATCGGCGTATCCGGCAAAATTCCGTGACCGAGATTGAAGATGTGAGGGCGGCCCGCGAACGCGTCAAGGATTTGCCGCACGGCGCGCTCGAGCGGCGCTCCGCCGGCGATCAAGGCGAGGGGATCGAGATTCCCCTGGAGCGGCAGGTCCGCCGGAAGCTCACGCGCGGCCCATAGCGGATCGACCGTTTCGTCGAGACCAAGCGCGTCGACATCCGTCTCCCGTGCGTAGGCGGCCGCTTTACCTCCGGCGCCCTTCGGGAAGCCGATCACCGGAACGTCCGGGTGACGTTCGCGGAGCCTCGCGACCAGCCGCGCGGTGGGAGCGATCACCCAGCGTTCGAATTGCGCCGGCGACAGACTGCCGGCCCAGCTGTCGAACAATTGTAGCGCGTCGGCGCCCCCTTCCACCTGGCCGGAGAGGTAATCGAGCGTGACCTCCTCGAGCCGCGCAATCAGCTCGCCGAACCGGTCGGGTTCGCCATAGGCAAGCCGACGTGCTTCCGACTGGTCGCGGCTGCCCTGCCCGGCCACCATGTAAGTCGCCACCGTCCACGGGCTCCCGGCAAAGCCGATCAGCGTTTTGCCGACCGGAAGCTCCGCCTTCACCTTGCGCACCGTCTCGTAAATCGGCTCGAGCCGCGCGGGATAGGCGGTCAGCTGGTCGAGCGCGCTAGTCGCCAGCGGCGGCGTCAGCCGCGGTCCCTCGCCGGCGACGAAGGACAAATTCTGGCCGATCGCGAATGGCACGATCAGAATGTCGGAAAAGAGGATTGCGGCGTCGAGCTGTGGGAAGCGCTTCAACGGTTGGAGCGTCACCTCCGCGGCGGCGTCGGTATCGTATACAAGGTCGAGGAAGCTCCCCTTGTCGTGCCGCAATTCGCGATATTCGGGCAAATAGCGGCCCGCCTGCCGCATCATCCACATCGGGGGAGGAGCGCGGCACTCTCCCTGGAGCACGGCGAGCAAGGGCTTGTCGGTTTTCGGCACGTCGGCAGGCTTCGAGGCCACCCTCTTCTCTTCCTTTATAGATATTTAGAAGAAGATTGATGTTGTGATTGGGCGCGGGAGAGCGGGGTTTAGGCGGAGCTTCCGAAATTGCCAACAAGCGCAGGCATGCGGTGCTCCTCTGAGGAAAGCCGCGGGCGCCCGATTCGCGCCCGGGATTCACAAGCTGGGGACCGATTTCGTCCCCGTGGATGAATCTTCGAATGGCGCACGGCGGCCGGCGCCGAAATCCGCGGTTGAGATGCTCCCCAGCTCCGCGCTAGCGTTGTTTCGCTGCTTATCCACAAGGTTGTTCGATTGCCCCTGATCCTCGCCTCGACGAGCGCCATTCGCCGCCAAATGCTCGACAATGCGGGAGTCGATTACGCCGCTGAGAAGCCGCAGGTTGACGAGGAAGAACTGAAGCTCGGCCTCTCCGATCCGGCGCAAATCGCGAGGCAACTCGCGGAAGCCAAAGCGCTCAGCATCATTGGCGAGTGGGTGATCGGCAGCGACAGCGTAGTCAGCGTCGCTGGACGATTGTTCAGCAAGCCGAAGGATCGCGACGAGGCCGCCGCGCATCTGCGCTTCTTCTCGGGCAAGGAAATGCAGCTGACCAGCGCCGTTGCGCTCGCGCATGGCGGCGCTCTCGACTGGGGCCACGCCGAAACCGCCCGTTTGTCTGTGCGCCCTCTGTCGGAAGCGTTCATCGCCGAATATCTCGATGCCGAATGGCCGGAGGTCGGCTACACTGTTGGCGTCTTCCGGCTCGAAGGACGCGGCGTGCAATTGTTCGACAGGATCGACGGCGACTTTTTCGCGATTCTCGGCATGCCCCTTCTGCCGCTGCTGGGCGCATTGCGCGAGCGAGGGCAAGTGGTCCCATGATCCGGATCGCGCTCACCGGTTCGATTGGCATGGGGAAGTCCACGGTCGCGAACATGTTCGCACACGCCGGCATCCCAGTGTTCGATGCCGATGCCGTGGTCCGCGCATTGCAAGGACCTGGCGGCGGGCTGGTCGAGAAGATCGGGGAAATGTTTCCCGGCTGCGTTCGTGCCGGCACGCTCGATCGTGCCTGCCTGGCCGAGATCGTGCTCGCCGACCGCGACAAGCTCACGGCACTCGAGCGGATCGTCCATCCCGCCGTGCTCGACGCGCGGCAACGATTCATCGCCGAGCATGCCGCCGCCCCGGCGCTCGTGTTCGAGATCCCGCTGTTGTTCGAGACCGGCGGCGAGAAGGAATTCGACAAGGTCGTGGTCGTGTCGGCACCAGCCGATGTGCAGCGCGCCCGCGTCCTTCACCGCACGGGAATGACCGCGGCCAGGCTCGCTTCGATCCTCGCGCGGCAACTGCCGGACGAGGAGAAGCGCCGCCGCGCCGACTTCACCATCGATACGAGCGGCGACCTATCCACAACTGAACGCCAGGTCCGCGACGTTCTCGCTTGTCTCGGAATCGCCACGCACCGATAGGTCGAAACCATGCGGGAAATCGTTTTCGATACGGAGACTACCGGCCTCAACCCGGCGAACGGCGATCGCATCGTCGAGATCGGCTGCATCGAGATCGTCAACCGGGTCGAAACCGGGCGGCACTTTCACGCTTATTTCAATCCCGAGCGCGACATGCCGGCCGAAGCCGAAGCGGTTCATGGCCTTTCGGCGATTTTCCTCTCGGACAAGCCGCGCTTTGCGGAGAAGGTCGACGAACTGCTCGAGTTCATCGAGGACTCGCCGTTGGTCGCGCACAACGCCGGATTCGATTTCGGTTTCCTCAATTTCGAGCTTGAATATTGCGGTCGGGCGGCAGTCGCCATGCAAAGGATGGTCGACACACTGACGCTCGCGCGTGCCAAGCACCCGGGCGCCAAGCACAGCCTCGATGCCTTGTGCGTCCGCTTCGGCATCGACCGCAGCCAGCGCGTCAAGCACGGCGCGCTGCTCGACGCGCAGCTGCTGGCGCAGGTCTATGTCGAGCTGACCGGCGGTCGCCAGATCGGCCTTGGCCTGGTTGCCGAGTCGGGCACTGTCACCGTCCGCCACTCGGCGCAGCCCGTGACGACTCGCGAGCCCCGGCCGCCGCGCCCTCACGCGCCGCTCGTGGAGGAACTTGAACGCCACCGCGCGTTTATTGCCAAGCTCGCCAACCCGCTCTGGGAGCGCTTCCTCGGCGCTGGTTGACGGGGGGTTCGGCGCGGTCCTAAGCGCGCCGCGCATTTAAAGGAGCGGCAAAGTGGACGTACGGGTCGCGGGTCACCAGGTCGACGCCGGCGAATCGCTGCGCGAGCATGCTCAGCAACGGCTCGCCGAGATTACGGACAAATATTTTTCACGCTCGGTGGGAGCCAACGTCACCTTCGGACGCGGCCCGAACAACGACTTCACGTGCGACATCGTCGCCCCTGTGGCGCAGGGCATCGTGCTCAAGGCCTCGCACAACGCGCGCGAACCGCAATTGGCATTCAACGGCGCCGCCGATCGGGTCGAGAAGCAGCTTCGTCGCTACATGCGCCGCCTCAAGGCCCGCAAAATCGGTGATGAGGCCCAAGCCTTTGTTGAGAATGCGTCCTACACCATCTTCGCCGGGCGCGAGCGCGACACTGAGGAACAGCCGGATTCTCCTGCGATCGTGGCGGAAACTCGGGTCGATATTCCCCAATCGAGCGTTTCCGATGCGGTGATGCTGATGGATCTGCGCAACACCACAGCCTTGCTGTTCAAGAACAGCGCGACCGGTGAGCTCAACATGATCTACCGCCGCGAAGACGGGAACATCGGCTGGGTCGAACCCCAGGACGATTGATCCAGCGCATCCAAGATTGAGCGGCCCGGGTGCGAGTGGTCGCACCAGCCACGAGTAGCAACCTTATGCATCTTGCCGATTTCCTCGACTGCGACGCGATCAAGACCGCGCTTCCGGGCGGCAACAAGCGCGCCTTGTTCAAGCAGCTTGCCGAGCTCACCGCCCAGCGCCTCGGGATCGAACCCGCGGCCGCGCTCGCGGCCTTGAACGAGCGCGAGCAACTCGGCTCGACCGGGTTCGGGCACGGAGTCGCCATTCCGCATGCGAAGATCGAGAAGCTGACCAGCATCTACGGCCTGTTCGCGCGGCTCGCTGAGCCGGTCGACTACAAGGCCATCGATGCGAGCCCGGTCGACCTCGTCTTCGTTCTCTTGTCTCCGGCGGATGCCGGTGCGGAGCATCTGAAGGCGCTCGCTGCGATCAGCCGGATCACCCGCGACTCTGCGACCCTGGAGCGCCTGCGGGGAGCGCGGACTCGCGATGCGCTGGCGGCCGTGCTGATGGGCGCTGACGAACGGGACGCCGCCGCCTGAGCCGGCTGCCGACCCACGTCGAAGTCGGCGGGCTCCTGCGCCGGGCCGCGGCCGACGGCGGCTTCGCGACGGTCCTCAAGCGAGGCGATGAAGAGCGCGGCTCGCTGCTGCTGTTCGTCAGCAGCCGGGGCATGCACATTGCCGCCCTCGAACGCCTGCTCGACCTCGACGGAACCTATCGGTGGCAGCGTGTCGGACCGGCCGAATCGGCGGGTTCCCTCGAAATCTCGGATTTCCTCGCGCGGCGCACACGGTTCGACGAGGATCTATGGGCAATCGAACTGGATATCGCGGACGCCGAACGGTTCATCGCTGAAACGACCGCGGCGGGTTGACCCTCGCGCCATTGCCGGGAAAACCTCGCTCAACAACAAGAGCGGGGGGCATTTCCTGTTGCAGCAATGCTGGGAATGCCACGCGAGACGGGGAATCATCACGGGCGTCAGCGGAAGTATTCGCTAGCTATTTGGCGCACGATTTCGATGGTTCACCGCACATTTCACGGTCAGAATGTTGGCATCTTTTCGCTCAGCGCTGCTGATGATTGCTGCGCTTACGGCAACGATTATTGCCCCGGCGCAAGCAGGACCTTCCGGCGAGCCGCTGCTTCCGGTTACCAGCGCGAGCCTGCCGAAGGTCGCGGTTCCTGAATTGCTCGATCCCAAGGGTGAGCCGACCCTGTCGCAGCCCGAAGCTGCGCAAACCCCGGCTGATGGCGACGAGACCGAGGTTGCGGTCAAGCCGACGGGTGATCTTACTTCGATGGTTGCGCAGCTGCGCTCGGCCGATGCGGGTAGCCGTGAGCTCGAGTGCCTCGCGACCGGCATCTATTTCGAATCCAAGGGCGAACCGCTCGCTGGCCAGCTCGCAGTGGGCAAGGTGATCGCCAACCGCGCGGATAGCGGCGGCCGCTTCCCAAGCACCTATTGCGGCGTCCTCTTCCAGCGCGGCCAATTCTCGTTCGTTCATGGCCGGACGCTGCCCAAGGTCTCGCATTCGAACCGCAACTGGCAGACCGCAGTCGCAATCGCCAAAATCGTCGACCAGGATCTCAAAGAATCGCCGGCCGAAGACGCCTTGTTCTTCCATGCGCGCTACGTAGCGCCGGGTTGGCACGCCAAGCGGGTCGCCTCGATCGGCAACCACGTCTTCTACCGCTAGGAAACCTTCAGAAGCGGGCGGGTAGCGGGCGGGCTTTCGGGTCCGCCCGCTTTCTTTTTGGCCACGCTTTGTTCTATTCGACTACGATGGCGACCGAGCCCGATTCCCTGTGCTTCACCGACGCACCGCCAATCGCCGCCGAAGTGGCGCGCGGCGTGACGCGCCTGTTCTGTCGCCAGGACCTGTTCGCGATTTGCGAAATGCCGCTGCCCAACGGGCGCCGCGCCGATCTCATGGCGATCGACGGCAAGGGCAGCTTCACAATCGTCGAGATCAAGGTCGCCAAGGCCGACCTGGTCGGCGACGGCAAGTGGACCGACTATCTCGACTATTGCGACCGGTTCTTCTGGGCGGTGCCGCCGCACCTCGCGCGCATCCTCGAGGAGGAGCGCTATCTGCCCGGGGAAGCGGGCCTGATTGTCGCCGACCGTTATGATGCCGCGATCGTGCGCGATGCTGCGCACCGGCCGCTCGCCGCAGCGCGCCGCAAGTCCGAGCTGCTTCGCTTCGCACGCCGCGCGGCACGGCGCTTGTCGGCGCAGATCGACCCGTCGCTCGGCGAGCTTACTTAGCCGGGACTGCCGGCTTCGGCTTCTTTTCCTCGATGAGCTTGAGGATGTCGCGCGCGCGGGGATCGCGAGTCGCATAGTCGCGCGCCGAATAGCCCGCGGCATTGTCGGTCTTGTCGGGATTGGCGCCTTGGTTGAGCAGCACGCGCACGATCGGCAGGTTACGCTGCTGGACCGCGACGATCAGCGGCGTCTCGCCCATCTTGTTGTCGGCATCTACCCGCGCGCCAAGGCTGATCAGCCATTCGACCGCGGGTTCGAAACCGACGCGCGCGGCGGCGATCAGCGGGGTGTCGCCGCCCTTGCCGGCAAGGTTCGGATCGGCGCCCTTGTTAAGCAAGAACCCGGTCCATTGTTCGTCGCTACGGCTGATGGCGATGATCAGCGCCGGATTTCCGTCGCCGTCCTTGGTGTTGACGATCCCTTTGGGGTTGCTCGCCAGCAGTTGAATCGCCTTGTCGCCGTCGCTCTTCTTGACCGCGTCCACGAACTGGTAGCCGGACGCCTGCAGCGTTTGCGCCGCGACCGGAGAGCTCGCCAGCGAAGCTGCGAACAGGACAGCAAAACCGAGTTGTTTCACGACCTTAGGCCCTCAAAATACGCGCTTGATCGCCTGCGCTTAGCAGAGCAAGGCTCGACTTCAAATGAACGGAGCCCCACCGCCTTTCTGGGAGAAGCCCCTTGCCGCGCTCGACCGCGGCGAATGGGAGGCACTGTGCGATGGCTGCGGCCGCTGTTGCCTCCATAAGCTCGAGGATGAGGAAACCGGGCTTCTTTACCCGACCAATGTCGCGTGCAAGCTGCTCGACCGCCGTAACGGCCGCTGTCTCGACTACAAGCACCGCATGGCCCGCGTCGCCGACTGCGTGAAACTCGACCGCGACAAGCTCGGATCACTCGAATGGCTGCCGACAACCTGCGCCTATCGCCTTCGCGCCGCCGGCGAGCCCCTGCCTGAATGGCACTATCTGATCTCCGGCAGCCGCGACACGGTGCATGAGGCGGGCCAGTCGACGCGCGGCTGGACGGTCAGCGAAGAGGATGCCGGCGAACTCGAATATCATGTGGTCGAGCGGCCGCTCTGAAGCCGCGCTGATGGCGCAGTTTCCTGCGCCGATCGAAATTCGGCCGATGAAATCGGCGAAGCGGCTTCGACTGCGTTTCGACGAAGCGAGCGGTAGCCTGAGACTCACCTGTCCGGCGCGGATGAGCCGCCGGGCAGCGCTCGCCTGGGCGCTCGACCAGCGCGACTGGATCGAGGCTCAACTGTCCCGTGCTTCTCCCGCCGAGCCGTTCGATGCCGGGGCCATCATTCCTTTGGACGGGCAAGATGTCCGGATCGTCTGGGACAGGGCGGCGCCGCGGACGCCCGAGATCCGCGCCGGCGAGCTGCGCGTCGGCGGACCCGAGGCGGGCATCGAGCGCCGCCTCGAACTGTTCCTCAAGCGCCGCGCGCTCGAGCGGATGTCCGACGACGTCGCGGAATATGCCGCCGCAGCCGAAGTCGCTCCGTCAGGCGTGTCAGTCGGGGACGCCGGCTCGCGCTGGGGCAGCTGCTCCTCAGCGGGGCGCATTCGGCTCAGCTGGAGGCTGATCTTCGCTCCACCGGAAGTGCGCCGCTATGTCGTTGCGCATGAGGTCGCCCATTTGCGGCACCTCGATCACGGCGCGCATTTCAAAGCCCTGGAAGCGAAACTCTACGGGCCCGGCCTCGCCGAGGCGAAAGCGATGCTACGACGTATAGGGCCGCGGCTGCGACGTATCGGTCGGAGGCGTTGACGGCTGCTGCTGGCGCGGCGGCGAAGTCTGCGGCTGGCGGCCTGGCGGATAAGGCGGCTGGCGTGGCGGATAGGGCGGCTGGCGTGGAGGCGGATAGCCGGGCTGCCGTTGCTGCGGCGGAAACGCCTGGTCGAGCTCCTGCTGCGTCGGCTCCCCGGTTCCGTCGGGGCGGATCATCGGCTGCGGCGCCGGATAGCCTTGGTCGTCGGGACTCTGCTGGGTTGGCAGCGGCATCCCGTTCTCGTCGACCATCGGCTGCATGCCGTTCGCATCGATCGGCTCGTCGCCGCTCATCTCTTCTTCCGGTGACAGCTGCCAATCGGGCATCGGCACTTGCGTCTCGAATTGCTCGACCGGCCGCTTCGCCACCGCGACGCTCATGAAATCATGGAAGGCCCGCGCCGGGGCGGTCCCGCCCTGGAGCCCGGCCACCGGCTTTGCGTCGTCGCGTCCCATCCAGACGCCGGTGGTGAGCCCGCTCGAAAAGCCGATGAACCAGCCGTCCTTGTTCGACGTGGTGGTGCCGGTCTTGCCCGCGACCGGGCGGCCGATCTGCGCCGCGCGCCCGGTACCGGATAGCACCGCCGATTGCAGCAGGTCGGTCATCTCGGCCGCAACCCAAGGCGCAACGAGCACCCGGTCGTCACTGGAATCGTGCTGGTACAGCATGCGGCCATCCGCGGTGACGACTCGCCGGATTCCGTAGGGAGTTACGGCGACGCCCTTGTTGGCGACCGAAGCGAAGGCACGGGTCATGTCGATCAGCCGGACGTCGCTCGAGCCGAGGACCATGGACGGATAGGTCGAAATGGGTGTCGTGATCCCGAACCGCCGTGCCATGTCGGCGATCGTCGAGAAGCCGACCTGCGCGCCAATCTTGGCGCTGACCGTGTTGATTGAGCGCGAGAAGGCTTCGCGGAGGGTCACGGGTCCGAGATTCGTCCGCGTCGAGTTGCGCGGGCTCCACCCGTCGATCGTCACCGGCTCGTCGACGATCGTGTCGGTCGGCTTCATGCCCGATTCGAGAGCGCTCAAATAGACGAACAGCTTGAACGCCGAGCCCGGCTGGCGCTCGGCCTGCGTGGCGCGGTTGTAGATCGAGGATACATAGTCCTTGCCGCCGACCATCGCCCGAACGGCGCCGTCGCGGTCGATCGAAACGAGGGCCCCTTGCGCGCCGTCGGGCGCGTTGGCGCGCACCGCTTTGTCGGCGGCAGCCTGCATGGCCGGGTCGAGCGTCGTCCAGACGTCGATCGGCTCGCTCGTCTGGTCGATCAGGGTATCGAGCTGGGGAAGCGCCCAATCGGTGAAATAGCGGACGCTGTTCTGGTTGGTGGTTTCCTGAATGCGCACGGCGGCCGGATCGACTGCCGCCGCGGTCTGCGGCGTGATGAAGCCGTTCTTCACCATGGTTTCGAGCACCACGCCCGAGCGCGAGCGCGCTGCTTCGACATCGGCCGTCGGCGAATAGTTCGACGGCGCTTTGACGAGTCCGGCAATGATCGCCGCTTCGCCGAGGCTGAGATGATCGGCGCCGTGGCCGAAGAATTTGCGCGACGCCGCGTCGATTCCATAGGCGCCGCCACCGAAATAGACGCGGTTTAAATAAAGCTCGAGGATCTGGTCCTTGCTAAACTTGCGCTCGAGCGCGAGCGCCAGGATCGCTTCCTTGATCTTGCGCGTGAAGCTGCGGTTGTTGGTCAGGAAGATGTTGCGCGCGAGCTGCTGGGTAATCGTCGACGTGGCGCGGACCCGGTGGCCCTTGACGACGGCCGAGGCGAGCGCGCGGCCAATGCCGATCGGGTCGACCCCGATATGGCTGCGGAAGCGCCGGTCTTCGGTCGAGATCATCGCCGCGCGCATCTCAGGCGGAATGCGGTCGTAGGTCAGCCATTGGCCGAAGCTCGGCCCCATCGAGACGAGGACCTGCCCGTTCGCGGCGCGAACGCGGATCATTTGCCCGAGGTCCGAGCGCTTGGTCAGCTCGCCGTAGCTCGGCAAATAAGCCGAAGCGACGGCGACGGCGACGACGAGCGCCAAAATGGCGAGCAGCGCCGTGTAAGCGAGGCCCCTGATGATGCCCATGAAGGTGGAGCGTCCCTTGGAGGTCGGTGAGGATCGGGCCATTGGAGGCTGTGGGGATAGAAAGCTGCGAGCGGCGCGACAATAGCGACGACACGGGGGGCACGTCGGCGCCTCATCGGCGCTGGCATCACTGCCGCGACCAAGGTTAGCCGCAGCTTAACCCCGTTTTAGCCTGTCACCGGCTAGGGCGCCTCGTTATGGGCAGCTCCAGACTATTCTTTGCACTGCTCGGAGGCCTCGGCGCCATCGTCTCCGTGCCGGCGACGGCCCAGTGCCGCCTGTGCACACAGCCGACCACCGCGCTGCCGGACGAGACGCCCACAGGCGATGTTGATCTCCAGGTCGAGACCGCCTTGAGCTTCGATCGGCTGATCATCACCGGTGTCGGCAGCGGGGCGGCGACGATCCGGCCCGACGGCAGCAACGGAGTCGAAGGCTCGGTACTCGAGATGAGCCCGCGAGCGATGGTCGGAACGGTGCTGGTGCATGGACAGCCCAATCGGGCGCTGAGGATCGACCTGCCGCGCCGGATCGATCTCTATTCGCTCAGCGGCGGCCGAATTTCGCTGGTCGATGTCGCGACGGACGCCGGCGCAACCCCGCGGCTCGACGCCGCCGGCAACCTCACTTTTCGTTTCGGCGGCCGTCTCACCGTCTCCGGCGACACTGACGGGCAGTATCGCGGCGACCTGCCGATCACCGTCGAATACCAGTGATCTGTCCGGTTCGGAGGCAGTCCTAACCGGCCATTAACCAAGTGCCTGAGGAAAGCCGTAAGCGCTCCTGGTTAATCCGGCGGTGACGATGTTGGGTCCATGCGGCCGCATTTCGCAGCAGTGGAGAGCAGGCGATGACCAGGTTTGTTGCGATTGGCGCCGCCGCCGCGGCAGTGGTGCTCGCCACGCCGGCCGTGGCCGTCAGCCCGGCGACCCAGGCCACTGCCACCGCGAAGATTTTCAAGCCGCTGACGATCGAGTCCATCCAAAACCTCGACTTCGGCGTCATCGTGCTGACCGGCCCGAGCTTTTCGGGTGAAGTGGTTTCGATTGACCAGGCCGGCGCACTCACCTGCGGCAGCAACCCGGGAGTCCTGCTGACCTGCTCGGGCGCGCCCCAGGCAGCTCAGTACAAGCTCGTCGGCACCAACAATGCGACCGTCACGATCAGCTCGCCCGGGTTCAACATGACGGGACCAGGGACGCTAGCGTTCACGCCCAATGCGCCCGCGACGGTCAATCTCGGCCCGAACGGATCCACCACCGGTTACACCTTCGCAATCGGCGGCTCGATCACACTCGCGTCGACCACGCCGGATGGCGTCTATACCGGCACATTCCAGGTAACCGCCGACTACCAGTAACCGGCAAAGCTTAGCGGCACCGCCGCAAAGTGGGGGAAAGGGGCTGCCGTTTGGCGGCCCCTTTTTTCATGCGCGGCAGCCGCTCCTCGACCGGGCATGGTTGACCGAAATTAAACCATTTCGGTTCTATCGCCGCCGTTTACCGAGTGGGGACGACCGCAACTTGAATGCCTTGAGCCAGTTTCTGTTGCGTTTCGCCGCAGCCCTGATCGGCCTTGCGCCGCTCGGCCAACCCGCCCTTGCGGCGACGATCATGGCCGCGGTCTCGGCCAACAATGTGAAGCCGCTGGTCCTGACCAAGGTTCAGAACCTCGATCTCGGGATGGTCGCGCTTGGTCCGGGCGTCTGGAGCAATGCCACGATCTCGTTGTCGCAGGCGGGGGGCCTCAGTTGCGCGAACACCAATGTCGTGTGCACCGGCGCCACGACAGTCGCGCAGTACAATGTCCAGGGCTCGAACCAGCAGACGGTGCACATCAGCGCGCCCAACGTCACGCTCGTCAACCAAAGCGACGCCAGCAAGACGCTGATCCTGGTGACCGACGCGCCGGCGACGCTGGTGCTCACCAACTCGGGCTTTCCCGGAGTCAATTTCTCGATCGGTGGATCGGTCACGCTCAGCTCGGCAACCGCGACGGGAACTTATGTCGGCACGTTCAATGTGACCGTCGATTATTGAGCCGCATCCACCCGGTTTTCTCATCATGGTTGACCGAAAATCAACCATTCCGGACCAAAACCGAGGGCGATGGCTCCATGGCGGAGCCGAGTGGGGAATCGCCGATATGAACAACTGGACCCGGTCCATACTTGCCGCGAGCTTTGTCGCGGTATCATCTCTCACCTTTCCGACCGTCGCCCATGCCGGCGTCGGCGATCTGCTGGTCGCGCCGACGCGCATCGTGCTCGACGGGCGCAAGGGCGCCGAGGTGATCCTCAATAATATCGGCGACGAGCCCGCCACCTATCGCGTGTCGATCGAGTTCCGCCGCATGACCGAAAATGGCGAGCTGGTCAGCATCTCCGAGCCCACCGCCGCCGACAAGGCAGCCGAGGACATGATCGTCTACACGCCGCGCAAGGTGACCCTGGCGCCGCACGAGCCGCAGGCGATCCGGATCGCCGCGCGGCCGCCGCAGGGGCTCGCCGATGGCGAATATCGCGTGCACATGCTGTTCCGCGCGATCCCGCCGGCGACGCCGGTCACGCAAGCGTCGGCCGAGCCGCCCAAGGGCGTCCAGTTCAAGCTCACGCCCGTTTACGGCGTCACCATTCCGGTGATCGTCCGCCTCGGCAACCTGCAGGCGACTGCCGGCATCGCCGATGTTCATCTTGAGAAGAAGAACGGCGCGCCCTCGATCGAGCTCGACCTGGTGCGCGACGGCTCGCGTTCGACCTATGGCGAGGTCCGCGTGCTGAAGGCCGGCGTCAAGGAGCCGATCGCAGTACAGAAGGGCATCGCCGTCTACACCGACGTCACCAAGCGCCACGTCAGCATCGCGCTTCCCGAGAATGTTCGGGATCTCGCGACTGGCGCGGTGACCGTCGAGTATCGGGAGACTTACGACGACGGCACCAAGCTGCTCGCCCAGACCCAGACGGTGCTGCGCTAGGACGCTCAGGGCCGACAAGAGACCGCTCCAATGTCCGGCGGCCGTTTCTGGCTGCGCAGATTGGCGATGCTGCTGGCGCTCTGCGCCGGCAGCGTTGCCGCATCCGCGCCGCCGCCAAGCACGCCGAGCTGGACGGCGGACCCGGACGAGCAATTCATCCTCGACGTGAATATCCGCCAGCTGCGGCTCGGCGACACGGTGCGCGCCTACAATGCGCCCGAGGGCACATGTGTCGTCTTAGGCGACTTTTTGACCGCGCTCGACGTGCCGGTGCGCATCGATCTGACCGCCAAAAAGGCGAGCGGCTGGGCGTTCAGGGAATCCAACAAGATCACCATCGACTATGCCGCCGGCGAGGCGAGCTACGGCGCCAGGAAAGTCGAGCCGATCGCGCCCGGCACGATCCGCCAGACACCCGAAGGATGGTGCGTGCAGACGTCCGCGCTCGCGCGCTGGTTCGGGATCGGCATCAAGCCGATGACCTCGGGTTCGGTGCTCGTGCTTCAGTCGGATCAAAAGCTGCCCGTCGAACTGGCGATGGAGCGCCAGCAGCGCGCCGCGCGGATCCGTCACGCGAGCTTCGATCTATCGACACTGCCGCAGGTGCGCGTTCCCTATCGGATGTGGCGTGCACCGGCGCTCGACTTCGTCGTCAGCGGCGGAGTCACGTATCGCGCAAACGACGGCGTCAAGGTCGATCGCCAGGCGTCCGTCTATGCCGCCGGCGAGATCGCGCGCTTGTCCTATGACGCGCAGGTCACGAGCGACACCCGCGGCAAGCCGAGCCTGTTGCGGCTGCGCGCCTTCCGTTCGGATCCCGACGGCCGTCTTCTTGGCCCGTTGCGCGCCACGCATTTCGCGTTCGGCGACGTCCAGGGATTCGACAGCAGCCTCACCGGCAGTGTCGCGGCCGGGCGGGGGGCAGTGGTGACCAACCGGCCGCTTACGGCCCGGACGGCGTTCGACCGGACTCGCATCGAAGGCGATTTGCCAACCGGCTGGGAGGCCGAGCTCTACCGCAACGGCGAGCTGCTCGGTTTTGCGAAATCGGATGCGTCGCAGCGTTATGTCTTTGACGATGTTCAGCTTTTATACGGGGAAAACCGCATCCGCGTGGTCCTGTACGGACCCCAGGGCCAGGTGCGCGAACGCGACGAGCTGCTCAATATCGGCGAGGAAGACGTTCCCAAAGGCAAGACCTGGTACTGGATCGGCGCCAATCAGCCCGGCCGCGACCTCGTCACGCTCGAAAAGCCGCCCGACGATGCCGGCCAACCCAAGGCGCAGGCCGCAGTGTCGGTCGAACATGGGCTCGATGCCCGCACGTCCGTCGGCGTGCTGGCTCGGGCCATGCTCGTCGATGACCAGCGGCTGACGTTCGTCGAGGGTACCGTCCGGCGCTCGATCGCCGGTGCTCAGCTCGAGCTCAGCGCTGCGCGCGAATCCAATGGCGGCAGCGCCGCGCATGCGCAGCTTCTGGGCAAGTTCGGTGGCGTCTACGTGAATGCTGAAGCACTAATCGCGAATGATTTTCATTTGCGCGACGAGAGCAACCCGCAGAGCTCGCGCGAGGGGCGGCTGTCGCTCGATGCGCCGATCAAGGCCGGGAAGGCACTGTTTCCGGCGCACGCCGAGGTCCATTATGTCGACCACAATGACGGTTCGCGCCTGCTCGAGGCCGCGGCCCGGCTCTCGGCGAGCTTCGATCGGTTCAACCTCGGAACGGAGCTCAGGTACCGCAGGGATTATGTGCCGGCGGGGCCGGCGCCGCCCGGTGAGCTCACGCTGGCGCTGCTCGGCAGCGGCCACATCGGCCGGGTGAGGCTGCGGACCGACACCGAGTTCGACCTGTCGCCGTCGCCACGCCTGACCAGCGCCGAGCTGTCGGCCTATTGGACGGCGAGCGAACATGGCGATTGGCAGGCCGATCTTGCCTACGACGGCCTGCAGCGGCGGGTGCGCACCCGCCTGACGCACATCATGCGCTTCGATAGTTTCGCGCTCGCACTGTCGGGCGAGGCGGCGAGCAACGGCGATGTCGCGTTCGGCTTCAACCTCAATTTCTCGCTCGACGCGCGGAACGGCATTACCCTGTCGCGCAGGCCTCTGGCGCAAGGCGGCATGGTCCATGCGACGGTGTTCAAGGACCTCAACGACAATGGCCTGCTCGACCCCGGCGAGCCGCTCGAGAAGGGCGCGCTGATCACCACCGGCACGCGCCAGGCCGAGCGCAAGACCGATGCCAACGGATCGGTGACCGTCGGAGGCCTGACGCCCTATATGCCGGTGCCGGTCGGGATCGACACCACTAGCCTCGACGATCCGATGCTCGCCCCGAAAAAGGCGCTGCAGGTCGTCGTTCCCCGGCCCGGAGTCGCCGCGGATGTGCTCATCCCGCTGGTCGGCGGCGGTGACATCGAAGGCGCCCTGATGAAGAGCGGCGAGCTTGGGTTCGAAGGCATCGACCTCGAGCTGGTCGATTCATCCGGAAATGCGGTCGCTACCGCGCGCACCGATTTCGATGGATTCTTTCTGTTCGAGCGAGTCGCTTACGGCCGCTACATCGTGCGAGTCAGCGCCGCCTCGGCAAGCGCGGCGAAAATCGCGAGCGATCTTGGCATCCACGTCGAAGTGACCGCCGATCGTTCGGTCGTACGCCTCGGACGCGTCCAGCCGAAGCCGCCGCTCAATCTTGCCGCGGCAAGCGGAATGCCGGTCGGGAGCCGTTAGCGGTTCGAACCGAAGCGGAGCAAAATACGAGACCGCGGCAATTCCCCGGTCCGGCTCCGGTTTGTCATGGTGCGGTCGAGAAGACTCGAACTTCCACGGCCTTTCGGCCACAGCGACCTCAACGCTGCGCGTCTACCAGTTCCGCCACGACCGCACGTCATGAAATGGCCGGCTTGGGATCAGCCGGCACTGGCAAGGCGGGGCCCCTAGCAAAGGCCATTAGGCGGCGCAATGCCGCTGCGCGCGGACCAAGATCGGTCCACAATGGGACAATGGTTAATGCGGTCTTACGATTTGGCGGCGAGAGCGTTAACCCTCTCGCTCATGCTGATCCTCGCCGCAGCCGCGCTCGCGACCATTCCGCCCGTTCCAAGGGTGTCGGCCGTCGCCCAGGCCACGGCGAGCATTCGCATTGTCAGGGCGGTGCGGCTGAAGCTCGATGGTTCGGTCAATGTTGATGCGCCGCCGGCCCGGGAGGTCGTGATTGGAGCTGGCAGCGGCGCCCCCCACACCGTCAAGCTGATCGAATTTGAATGAAGCCGCTCAGGGCGCGGGTTCGCCGAGCGTGATCGTCAGTTCGTCGCCGCCCGGCGGCACGTTGATCTCGGCGCTGTTGAAGCTTGCACTCGATCCCGCGGGTAGCGAGCGCGCCGGCGGCGCGATCGTCCAGCTGTAGACGACCTTTCCGGCGCGGCTCTTGAGCTGCGCCCTCAGCGGCGGCACGTCCTGCTCCGTGGTCGTCGGGTTGATCACGCGGCCGGTCACGGTCAGCAGTTCGTTGCCGCTTTCGAGCCGCTGCCGGTCCATGTGCGTCGTGACCAACGCCAGCGGACTTGCGCCGGCGGCCGCGATCCCAAGCCGCGCCTTAAGATCAGGCGGAGCAAGGAACCAGAACAAGGCGGCCAGGATCACCACCAGGACAGCGATCACCAGGATCGTGAGTGCCGGGCTCCGCCGCCGCGGTTCGATCTCGTCGGGAGCCGCGAACGGACTGAACATGTCGGGCGCGGCCTCGGCGTGCGGAGGCTCCTTCCAGTCCGCCGCGGCCGCCGGAGCCGGACTTTCCTCGGCATTCTCGGGGGGCGCCGGCGGTTCCGATTCCGAAGGAGTGGCCGCGGCGTCGCCAGCAGTCGTGTCCTCTCCCTCCATCGCCGATTCTTCATAGGCGCGCTGTTCGGCTTCGGGGCCGCTGCGCGGCTCAATCAGCGTCGCTTCGGCAAGGCTTTCGTCCTGGGTTTGAGGCGTCGGTTCATCGACAAAGCCCGGCGCGGCAACGCTCTCCGGCCCTGCCGGGGCAGGTTGCGTGCCTGCGGCCTCGGCTTCATCCGGCCCCTGGTGCCAACTGTGCTTGCAAGCGGCGCAGCGAACCTGCCGCCCTTCCGGCGGAATGGCGCCGTCCTTCACCACATATTGCGTTCCGCAACTCGGGCAGGTGAGGATCATTGCTACAAAAGTCCTCTTCCGGGACGGTGAGCGCACGGTAAACAGGAATGAGTGGGGCTTGGCAAGTTCGCGCGGGCCGGGAAAGGGAAGCGCATGGCGCGGGGGAAGTGAGTGGCAGCGGTCGCACAATTCGATAGCGTCGGGCTGCGTTACGGCACGGGCGCCGAAGTGCTGCGTGATCTCGACTTCCGCCTGCGCACCGGCGCCTTCTATTTCCTCACCGGGCCCTCGGGCGCGGGCAAGACGTCACTGCTCAAGTTGCTCTATCTCGCGCAGCGGCCGACCCGGGGCAGGATCAGCCTGTTCGGGGAAGAGCTGAGCGAGGCCGAGCGCGAAGCGCTGCCGCCGTTCCGCCGCCGGATCGGCGTGGTGTTCCAGGACTTTCGGCTGATCCGGCACCTGTCGGCCTTCGACAACGTCGCGCTGCCGCTCCGCATCGCCGGCGCCAGCGACGAAGAGGTCGAAGGGCCGGTGCGGGAAATGCTCGCCTGGGTCGGGCTTGCCGATCGGGCGAGCGCGCGGCCGCCGACGCTGTCTGGCGGGGAGCAGCAGCGCGTGGCGATCGCGCGCGCGGTGATCAACCGGCCCGAACTGCTCGTCGCCGACGAGCCAACCGGCAACGTCGATGCGGAAATGGCCAATCGCCTGATGGGGCTGTTCACCGCGCTCAATCGGCTCGGCACCACGGTGGTCGTCGCGACCCACGACCGGAGCCTGATCAGCGATACGCCGGGCGCGCAGCAGATCCGGCTCGAGAACGGCACTGTCGTCGATCCGACTGGTTCGCTCAGGAACCCGTCGCGCCCCGGCCGGCCGGCATGATGCTCGACTGGCTCTTTGTTCCGCCGCCCGAGCGGCGCTTGCTTGGCGCCAACCGGTTTGGTGGCCCGACCCCGTGGGTGATCGCGATCATGAGCTTCTCGATCATGCTCATCGCCGCAAGCGGACTGGCGCTGGCCAACACCGCGGGTGTGCTCAGCCGGGCGATCGAAGCACGCTATGCGCTCGAGGTCCCCGGCGGCGGCGCGGATCTCGATATCTTGGTCCAGGCGGTTCGCTCATCGCCCGGCGTCATCGCCGCGGAGCCTGTTCCCGAAAAGGAGATGCGCGAAACGCTCGGCCGGTGGCTTGGTCCGGCCGCGCAAAGCCGCGACCTGCCTGTTCCGGCACTGATCAATTTCGACATCCGCGATGGCGCGAACCTCGGCCTTGTCCAGCAGCGCGCGCAGGCGATCGCCCCGGGAGCGCGCGTGGTCGCGCACCGCGATAGCGTTGCCCCGCTGCTGCATTCGTTGAACCTGCTTCAGGCCGTCGCGCTGGGCCTCGTGCTGCTTCTCAGCGCGGCTGCCGCGGCCGCGGTGGTGCTCGCCGCGCGCGGCGCGCTCGACACGCATCGCTTCACCATCGAGGTAATGCACGGCATTGGCGCGACCGACCTTCAGGTCACGCACCTGTTCCAGCGCAAGATCGCGATCGATGCGCTGGTCGGGAGCATTGCCGGCGGGATCGCCGCGGCGCTGGTGCTGCTGCTGCTTGCCGGGGGAGCCGCATTCGCCGGCCAATTAACCGGCGGCGCGACGCTCGGCCCGGTCGATATGATCATCCTGGCGCTGCTTCCCTTGTTGCTGACTGCGCTTGCGACCTGGGTTGCCCGGGCAGCCGTGCTGCGGGCATTGCGCGCGGCCCTATGATCACGCGCCTCTTGTCACTGCTGCTGCTGCTCTACGCGCTTGGCTTCGCATTTTTCGCATTCACGTTGGGCCGCCCGGCGCCAGCGAGCGCGCCGGCGACCGACGCCGCAATCGTGCTGACCGGCGGTGCCGGCCGAATCGAACATTCGCTCGACGTGCTCAAAGCCCGCAAGGCGCGGCGGCTGCTGGTCGCGGGGGCCGATCCGTCGGTGACCAAGGGCGACCTCGCCCGCCGCATCCCGGGCGGGCGCCCGTGGCTCGCCTGCTGCGTCGACCTCGGTAGCGAATCGGTCGACACGCGCTCCAATGCGGAGGAGGCGGGCCGCTGGCTCGCCAGGCACGACTACAAGTCGGTGCGGCTGATCACCAGCGACTGGCACATGCGCCGGGCCGAGTTTGAGTTTCACAAGGTGCTCGGGGGCAAATACGAACTGATCCCCGACGCCGTGACGACGGAGCCGAGCTTCGTCACGCTGTTCGGCGAATATAACAAATATCTGCTGCGCCGGATCGCGGTCTGGGTGGACCTTTGATGGCGCTGCTGCGCTCGCTGATTTACGCGGCGATCTTCTACCCGGCGACCTTCGTCTGCGTCGTCGTCGGTATTGCCGCGAGCCTGATCGGGCGGCGGCCGACGCTGGCCGTCGTGCTCGCATGGGTCGACCTCCATCACTGGCTCGCGCGCCATATTCTCGGCATCCGCGTCCACGTCCAAGGACAGGTCCCCGAGGGCGCCTACCTGATCGCCGTCAAACATCAGTCGATGTTCGAAACCCTCGAAATGGTGCGCCTCAGCCACTTGCCGGTGATCGTCATGAAGAAGGAGCTGGCCGAGATCCCGCTCTTCGGGACGATGACGCGACGTTATGGCGTCATCGAGGTCGAGCGCTCAGCCGGAGCAAAGGCGCTGCGTGCGCTCGTCGCGGAGGGGTGCCAGGCGGTCACCAACGGCCGCGCGGTGATCATCTATCCCGAAGGAACGCGGGTCCGGGTCGGCGAGCAGCCGAAGCTGCGCTCCGGGTTCGCCGGTCTTTACCGGGCGCTCGGCCTGCCCGTCGTGCCGGTCGCGGTCGATAGCGGGCGTCTGTGGGGCCGCGGCCTGGTCCACCGCAGCGGCACGGTGACGGTGCGCGTGGGCGAGACGATCCCCGCCGGACTCGACCGCGCCGAGGTCGAGCAGCGCGTCCACGCCGCCATCAATGCGCTCGAGCGCTAGCTCCTGAGCCGGCCGCCGAGCTTCTCGGCGGCGGCGACGATGCGTTTCGAAATCTCGCCGATCTGCTCGTCGGTGAAGCTCTTGTCGCTCGGCTGGAGGGTGACTTCGAAAGCGAGCGACAGACCCTCCGGCGCTTCGAACCGATCGAACAGCCGCGCGTCGGTGATCGCTGCCTTGTCGGCCCCGCGGATCGCGCGCTGCAAATTGCCGGCGGCCAGGTCCGGCGGAACGATGAATGCGAAATCACGGGTGAGTGCCTGCAGCGACGGTGGCGCATAGCCGGAGCGCGTGCGGCCGGCCGCGCGGCCTGCCGGAATGGCGTCGAGGTAGAGCTCGGCAGCGATCGCGCCGGCGGGCGCATCGAGGCTCTTGCCGAGCTTGGGGTGAAGCTCGCCGAAGGCGGCAAGAACCGTCTTGGCGCCGAGACCCAGGCGCGCCGAGCGGCCGGGATGCCAGGTGGGGCCGGCGTCCGGGAAGACTTGCAGGTTCGCAACCGGCGTACCGGCGGCCTCGAGCAGCGCCAGCACCTCGGCCTTTGCATCGAACGGGTCGAACGGCTGCGCCTTTCCCGAGCGCCAGTCGCGCGGCTGGCGCTCGCCGGCGAGGATCAGCCCGAGCGTTTGATGCTCGCCATCGCTGAGATAGCGGCGGCCAATCTCAAACAGCCGCACCGACGAGGCGCCGCGATCCATGTTGCGCCGCGCCGCCGCGATCAGCCCGGGAAGCAGCGAAGGGCGCATGACCTTCATGTCCTCGCTGATCGGGTTGGCGAGCATCCAGTCGCCACCGCCGAACGCATCTGCCTCATCTTGCGAGATGAAGCTCCAGGTCACCGCCTCGTCGAGCCCGCGTGCCGCGGCGCTGCGCCGGACGCGGCGCTCGACCAGCTGCGACCGCGTCGCGGTCGGCTTGGCGACGCCCGCAACGCGGTCGAGCGGCGTCGCCGGGATGAGGTCGTAGCCGACGATACGGGTGACTTCCTCGACCACGTCGGCGGATCCCTCGACGTCGCGGCGCCAGCTTGGAACCGTGATCTGGCTGCCGACGGGCTCGAAGCCGAGGCGCTCGAGGATGTCGCGCTGGCGCTGCTCCGGCACCTCGATCCCACCGAGCGCTTGGGTTCGGCCGAAATCGAACGCGATCGTCCGGCGCTCGAGCGGCGGCTGGCCGGCGCGCTCGACCGCGGACGGCTGCCCGCCGCAGATATCGAGGATCAGGCCGGTCAGGATCGCCAGCCCTTCGTCGAGGAACGCAGGATCGACCCCACGCTCGAAGCGGCTACGGGCGTCGCTGGTCAGGCCGAGCGCCTGGCCGGTGCGCGCAATGCGCTCGGGCGTGAAATAGGCGACCTCGAGCATGACGTCGCTGGTCGCCAGATCGACGCCCGAATGCTCGCCGCCCATAATCCCGCCGATGTCGTGGACCTGTTTGTCGTCGGCGATGACCGTCATGAACGGCTGGAGCTGGTATTCCTTCTCATTGAGCGCGAGCACGGTCTCGCCTTCGCGCGCCGCGCGGGCGGTGAGGCCGCCGGTCAGCTTGGCGATGTCGTAGGCGTGGCTCGGCCGGCCGAGATCGAGCATCACGTAATTGGTGATGTCGACCAGCGCCGAGATCGGCCGCTGCCCGGCCGATTTCAGCCGCCGCTGCATCCACTCGGGCGAGGTGCCGTTGCTGACGCCCGTGATCGCCCGGCCGAAGAAAGCGGGACAGCCTTCAGGGTCCTCGATCCGGACCGCGACGGGGCACGGATACGCGCCCTCGATCTGGGGGACGGCGAGCGGCTTCAGCGTCCCGATGCCCGCCGCGGCGAGGTCGCGGGCGATTCCGCGGACGCCCATGCAGTCCTGGCGGTTGGGGGTGACGTTAACGTCGAACACGACGTCGTCGAGGCCGGTGTAGGCGGTGAAGGCGGCGCCGACCGGCGCATCCCCGGGCAGCTCGATAATCCCGCTATGATCGTCGCCGAGCTCGAGCTCACGCGACGAGCACATCATCCCGCGCGATTCGACCCCGCGGATCGCGGCGACCCTCAAGGTGATGTCGCTGCCTGGAATGTAGGCACCCGGCGGGCCGAACACGCCGAGCATGCCGGCGCGGGCATTGGGCGCTCCGCAGACGACCTGGATCGTTTCGCCGGTGCCGGCGTCGACCGTCAGCACCTGGAGCTTGTCGGCCTGCGGGTGCTTCTCCGCCGTGAGCACCTTGGCCACCCGGAACGGCGCGAGCGCCTCCGCCGGGTTGCTGAGCTCCTCGACCTCGAGCCCGATCGCGGTCAGCTTGTCGGCGATTTCCTCGGCGGACGCCGTCGTCTCCAGATGCGCCTTCAGCCACTCCAGCGAGAACTTCATGCGCCGACTCCGCCCGACAGCGTCGGCACGTCGAGCGCGCGAAAGCCGTAATGCTTGAGCCAGCGAATATCGCCGTCGAAAAAGGCGCGGAGGTCGTCCATGCCATATTTGAGCATCGCCAGCCGGTCGATCCCGCAGCCAAAGGCGAAGCCCTGCCATTCGTCCGGGTCGAGCCCGCAATTGGCGATCACCCGCGGGTGGACCATCCCCGATCCCAGCACTTCCATCCAGCCTTCCCGGCCACCGACGACGCGCCGGCCCTTCTCCATCGACCAGCCGACGTCGACTTCGGCCGAGGGCTCGGTGAACGGGAAATAGGACGGCCGCATCCTGAGGACGACGTCGTCACGCTCGAAGAATGCCTTGAGGAAGGTTTCGAGTGTCCACTTGAGGTGCCCGAGCGTGATCGCGCGGTCAATCACCAGCCCTTCGATCTGATGGAACATCGGCGTGTGGGTGGCGTCGCTGTCGGAGCGATAGACCCGGCCCGGCGCGATCACGCGGATCGGCACCCCATGCTGTTCGAGCGCGCGGATCTGCACCGGCGACGTGTGGGTGCGCAACACGCGCGGCAGTTCCTCCCCCGGCTTTGGCTCAAGGTAGAAGGTGTCCTGCATCGCCCGCGCGGGATGGTTCTCGGGCATGTTGAGCGCGGTGAAATTGTACCATTGGGTCTCGATCTCCGGCCCCTCGGCGACCGAGAAACCGAGGTCGGCAAAAATCTCCGCGAGCTCTTCCATCATCTGGCTGACCGGGTGGACCGTGCCGCTGACACTCGCTGCGGCCGGCAGCGACAGGTCGATCGTTTCGGTCGCGAGCTTGCGTTCCAGCTCGGCCGCCTCGAGCGCCGCCTTGCGCTCGGCGATGGCGGTGGTCACGCTTTCCCGCAGCGCGTGGATTTTCGGCGCCTCGGTCGCGCGCGTTTCCGGGTCCATCGCGCCGAGCGACTTCAGAAGCGCAGTGATCGATCCCGCCTTGCCCAGAACGGAGACGCGCACTGAATCGAGCTCCGCGAGGTCTCCCGCGGCGGCGATACGGTCTAGCATGGGTGCGGCGTCGGTCATCGCCAGCGGCTCTAGCCGCGCTGCAGCGCAAAATGCAAAGGCGTGGTAAGGGAGCGGACGCGATGAGCGACTGGCCTCAGCTGAGCGTCGAACGCGATCATGAGACTCTCGCAGTGCTGCACCTTGCGGCGCAGATGCTCGGCAAGATCCGGGTCGCGCACGCACCGTGGACCAATCACGGCTGGCACGTCGCCTTGCAGCCCAATGCGCGCGGCTTCTCGACCCTTCCCACGGCGGCGGATGGTGGGCGCAGCTTCACGCTGACGCTCGATCTCTGCCGGCATGCGATGGTGCTGTGGGTTAGCGACGAATCGCGCGACGAGGTCCCGCTCAATGCCGGCAGCATCGCCGCGCTGCACCATAGCCTGATCGCCATGCTCGAGCGCCACGGCCTGCCATCGAGCTTCAACGGAGCTCCTAACGAGCTTCCCGAGCCCGTGCCGTTTTCAAAGGACACAAAGCCGCGCGAATATGATCGCGACTCGGCGGCGCGCCTGCGCGAGGCGTTCGCCGCGATGATGCCGGTGTTCGAGCGGTTCCGCGCCGGCCTCTCGGGAAAGGCGACTCCGGTCCATCTGTGGTGGGGCAGCTTCGACCTCGCCGCCAGTCGCTTCTCTGGGCGAAAGGCACCGCAGCACCCTGGCGGGGTACCGGGCCTGCCCGACCGCATTGCGCGCGAGGCCTATAGCCATGAGGTGGAGAGCGGCGGCTTCTGGGCCGGCGGCGCCACGCCCGCGGAGCCGTTCTTCTACAGCTACATCTATCCCGAGCCCGACGGATATCGCGCCGCGAAGGTCGCCCATGGCCGCTTCGACGAGACCTTCGCCGAATTCGTTCTGCCTTACGCCGAGGTTCGCGCCTCAACCGACCCGGCCCGGATGCTGAGCGAATTCCTCGACTCCGCCTACGATGTCGCGGCCGATCTCGCGCACTGGGACCGCGCGGCGCTCGAGCGGGAGCCCGTCGCGCCCTAGGAAGGCACGAACGGGTAGGGCGAGATCGACTTGCGGTTCTCCTCGACAGCGAGGATCCGCCCCGCCGGCGGGGTCGCGCGATAGGCGCATTGCAGCCGCGGGCAGATCGCGCAGGCCGGGCCGACCGGCGTCGCCGGCGTGTTTATGAGGTCGAGCCCGTCGGCATAAGCGATCCGGTGCGCGTGCTTGACGTCGCATCCTAATCCGATGGCGAGCAGGGCATCGTCCCGAAGGTCCGGCCGGATCGGTCGCTCGATCGTTCGACTGATGGTGAAGAAGCGCTCGCCGTCCGGGGTCTCGATGAGCTGGCGGATGGTCTGGCCGGGCGTCTGGAAGGCCGCGTGGAGATGCCAGCGCGGGCAGGTGCCGCCGAAATGCGAGAAGGGGAAGCTTTCGCCGGCATAGCGCTTGGAGATGTTCCCGGCGGGGTCGACCCGCAGCATGAAGAAGGGCACGCCCTTGGCGCCCGAGCGGCTGAGTGTCGTCAGCCGGTGCGCCACCTGCTCGACATTGGCGCCGAACTGCGCCGTCAGCCGGTCGAGCGCATAGCGATGTTCCTCGGCGGCGCGGAGGAACTTGCCGTACGGCATCATGATCGCCCCGGCCGCGTAATTGGCGAAGCTCATGTGCAGCAGGCGGCGGCTGCCGGGATCGGGCGGACGCGCGCTCTCGAGCATCCGGGCGATGATTGGACCGAATTCGAGCAGCGCCAGCTGGTACGCAATGCCGAAGGTGCGATTCTCGGGCCGCAGCAGCGTCGAGAGCATCAGCACGCGACGCTGCGGATCGTAATGCTGGCTTGCGTCCTCGAGGATCTCGGGGTCGACCACGCGGACCTCGACACCCCACGCGTCCTTGAGCCGCTGCCGCAGCGGCTCCGACAGCGACAGCGGATGCGCGAGCGCACCGCCGAGTGTCTCCGATGCCTCCTCGAGCTCGGGCCAGTGGTTGCGCTGCGCCTGGATATAATCGCGCACCCAAATCTCGGGCGTGATCAGCACGCGCGGGTCGGCGCCTCTGTCGGCTTCTTCGGGCCGGCGCTGGAGCTCGCGAAGGGCAGTGTAGAGGCGGGTGATGCCCTCGCCGATAGACGGCGCATTGTCGGCGAGCTCGACCAGCTCGTAGCGGCTGACGCCCAAGTCGGCGAGCATCGGGTCGGAGAAGATCTCGCCAAGCTGGGTCGCGCCACCGCCGTCGCCATTGTCCGAGGCAAAGGCTTTGACATCGACGTCGAACGCTTCGGCGAGGTGCACCAGGATGCCCGCGGTGACCGGCCGCTGGTTGCGCTCGAGATGATTGAGGTACGAGCCCGAAATGCCGAGCGCCTCGGCCATCTGGCTCTGGTTGAGGCCGCGCTCGCGCCGCAGCCGCTTCAAGCGTGCGCCGAGGAAGAGCTTGCGCTGCGGAGCCATCGAGTCAGTTTGTCAAGAATTTTACAAAACGACAATAGTGAGTTGCGACACATCCACTCTTTTCCGTGAAGCTTTTGCAAGCCGCACAGGTTTTTCTCGCTTCCTCACCCGACTCGAAAGGGGAATGCGATGGCGGACTTCGGCCTGGTAGTGGCGGCTCCCGAGGGGCGGTTCGACGGAATCGAGCGGCCCTATTCGGTCGAGGACGTGCGGAAGCTGCGCGGGTCGATCCCGATTGAGCACACCCTCGCCCGTGCCGGCGCGCTCAAGCTCTGGGAATTGCTCAACCAGGAGGAGCCGGTGCGGGCGCTCGGCGCGCTTTCCGGTAACCAGGCGATGCAGATGGTCCGCGCCGGCCTCAAGGCGATCTACCTCTCGGGCTGGCAGGTCGCGGCGGATTCGAACGCCAGCGGGTCGATGTACCCCGACCAGTCGCTCTACCCCGCCAACTCCGGCCCCGAGCTCGCCCGCAAAATCAACCGGACGCTCGCCCGCGCCGACCAGATCGAGCATCTCGAGGGCGGCGCCAGGCGCGACTGGTTCGCGCCGATCCTCGCCGACGCCGAGGCCGGCTTCGGCGGCCCCTTGAACTGCTTCGAGATCATGAAAGCCTATATCGAGGCGGGCGCCGCCGGCGTGCATTTCGAGGACCAGCTCGCGAGCGAGAAGAAATGCGGGCATCTGGGCGGGAAGGTGCTGATCCCGATCCAGGCCGCGATCCGCAACCTCGACGCCGCCCGGCTCGCCGCCGACGTCTGCGGCGTACCGACCATCCTCGTCGCGCGCACCGACGCTGAAAGCGCCAGGCTGATCACCAGCGACGTCGACGAGCGCGACCGGCCGTTCATCACCGGCGAGCGCACGCCCGAGGGTTTCTTCCGCCTGAAGGACGGCACCGGGCTCGATCATTGTATCGCCCGCGGCCGCGCCTTCGCGCCGCACGCCGATCTGCTGTGGTTCGAAACCAGCCACCCATGCCTCGAGGACGCGCGCACCTTCGCCCAAGGCATTCACGCGCAATTTCCCGGTAAGCTTCTCGCCTACAATTGCAGCCCGAGCTTCAACTGGAAGGCCAAGCTCGACCCGCAAACCATCGCCAGCTTCCAGCGCGAGCTCGGGGCGATGGGCTACAAGTTCCAGTTCGTGACGCTCGCCGGCTTCCACAGCCTCAACCACGCGATGTTCGAGCTCGCGTCCGATTACCGCGATCGCGGCATGGCGGCTTATTCCGCGCTCCAGCAGGCCGAGTTCGCGAGCGAGGCCGCCGGCTACACCGCGACCCGCCACCAGCGCGAGGTCGGCACCGGCTATTTCGACGCGATCGCGTCGGCCGTTTCGGGCGGTCAGGCGTCGACGGTCGCCTTGAGCGAATCCACCGAAGCCGCGCAGTTCGAGAGCGCCGTCGCGGCTGAGTAGAGGAGGACAGGATGGGACAGCGTTACTGGGTGATCGGCGGCCATTTCGCCAATTGCGGCGAGGAGCTCGAGCCCGGGACCGAGGTCATCCACGGCCCTTATGGCGATGAGCTCCACGCCCGCATGGAATGGCAGCGGCTGACCTTCAAGGACCGCCACGAGGCGACCGAGCGCTACTCGATCTGCGTGGAGCCGGTGCTACAGTGAGCACCGTGCTCGAGCGCCCCGCATCCCAAAGCCGCATCATCGCCGAACCGTCGCGAGTCGACGGCGCCGGCGAGGTCCTGACCGAAGCCGCGCTCGATTTCCTCGCCGAGCTGCACGAACGCTTCGACGCGCGCCGGCTCGACCTGCTCGACAAACGCGAGGAGCGCCAGGACCGGTTCGATTCGGGCGAGCTTCCCGATTTCCCGGCCGAGACCCGCGCCATCCGAGAGGGCGACTGGACCGTCGGATCGATCCCGCGCGACCTCCTCGACCGCCGCGTCGAGATCACCGGGCCGACCAACGCCAAGATGCTGATCAACGCGCTCAACAGCGGCGCCAAGGTCTTCATGGCCGATTTCGAGGACGCCACGTCGCCGGTCTGGGACGAGCTCGTCCAGGGCCAGGTCAACCTCCACGATTACTGGCTCGGGCGGCTCGACTACACCGATCCCGAAAGCGGCAAGCATTATGCCGTCGGCGACGATCCGGCGGTGCTGATGGTCCGCCCGCGCGGCTGGCATCTTCCCGAGGACCACGTCAGCGTGAACGGCGAAGTTGTCGCCGGCGCGCTGTTCGATTTCGCCATCTACCTGTGGAACAACGCCCGCGCGGCGCTGGCGAAAGGCTCGGGGCCGTACTTCTATCTTCCCAAGCTCGAAAGCCGGCACGAAGCGGCGCTATGGAGCGACATCTTCGCCTTCGCCGAGGCCAGGCTGCGGCTCGAGCGCGGGACGATCAAGGCGACGGTCCTGATCGAGACGCTCCCCGCGGCGTTCGAGATGGACGAGATCCTCTACGCGCTCAAAGAGAATATTGTCGGCCTGAACTGCGGCCGCTGGGACTATATCTTCAGTTACATCAAGCGCCTCGGCCGCTCGCCCGACCGGCTGACTCCCGACCGCGCCTTGATGACCATGAACAAGGCGTTCCTCGCCGCTTATTCGCTGCGGCTGGTTGCGACCTGCCACCGCCGTGGCGCCTTCGCGATGGGCGGCATGTCGGCCTTCATCCCGGTCAAGGGCGACGAAGCGGCCAACGAGAAAGCCTTCGCCGAAGTGCGCGCCGACAAGCTGCGCGAGGTGACCAACGGCCACGACGGTACCTGGGTCGCGCACCCGGGGCTGGTGCCCGTCGCGATGCAGGCGTTCGAGGCGATGCACGGCCCCAACCAGCTGTCCAGGATGCCTGAGCACGTCCCCGGCCGCGAGGAGATGCTGGAGCTTCACGACGGCGTCCGCACCGAAGCCGGCGGCCGCGCCAACATCCGCGTCGGCGTCCAGTATCTCGCCGCCTGGCTCGGCGGGAAGGGCGCGGTGCCGCTCTACAATCTGATGGAGGACGCCGCGACGGCCGAGATCTGCCGGACGCAGCTGTGGCAATGGCTGAAGTACGAAGCGCCGCTCGACGACGGCCGCCGCTTCACCCTCGACCTGTTCGAACAATGGTTCGACGAGGAAGTCGGCCTCCTCGCCGACGTCTCCAACATCGCCGAAGCCGCGCGGCTGATGCACAACATGATCGTCACCGACGACCTGGTCGAATTCCTGACGCTGCCCGCTTACGAGCTGCTGGACTAATCAACTTTAGGATGGTGCAGGCAGGGATGGATCGGCGGCCATGAAGCTGCTGCAGGTTCGAAGCCACCACCACCCGAGTTTGGTCAACTTTAGTTTGGAGCGCGGTGAACTTTCATCCATGGGCTATGAGTAGCTGGGTGATAGTTGATCGCAAGTAACATCAATAAAGGGCGCCGAGATCACTCCCGACGCCCTTCTGTTTTTCATCGCCCCTCCCTGCAAGGGAGGGGATTAAGGGGTGGGTTGCTGACGAATGGGCTCGATGCCCATGAGGAAGCGTCTTCAGCGGCATTGAGCCGCTTCAGCCGCACCCACCCCCGACCCTCCCTTGCAGGGAGGGGAGTTCAGCCGCCCGTCCGCACCGGCGCCACCCGCCAGATCGTGTTCGACAGATCGTCGGCGACGATCAGCGCGCCCTTGGGATCGACCGTCACCCCCACCGGTCGTCCGCGCGTTTTGCCGTCCTTGCCCATGAAATTGGTGACGACGTCCACCGGCGGCCCTGAGGGGCGGCCGTTGGCGAAGGGGATGAAGACCACCCTGTAGCCGGCCGGAGTCTCGCGGTTCCAGCTGCCGTGCTCGCCGACGAACACGCCATCGGCGAAGCGCGGACCCATCGCGGCCGTCGAGAAAGCGAGGCCGAGCGCGGAAACGTGGCTGCCGAGGCTGTAATCCGGAACGATCGCGGATTTGACCTTCTGCGGGTCCTGCGGCCGGACGCGCGGGTCGACGTGCTGGCCCCAGTAACTGTACGGCCAGCCGTAGAAGCCGCCCTCGCGGACGGAGGTCAGATAATCGGGGACGAGGTCGGGGCCGAGCTCGTCGCGTTCCTGGACCACCACCCACAGCTGCCCGGTCCCGGGCTGGATGGCGAGCGCGGTCGGGTTCCTGAGCCCGGTCGCGAACTGGCGGTGGGCGCCGGTCGCGGCGTCGATCTGCCAGATCATCGCGCGGTCGAGCTCGGCCGCCATGCCGCGCTCGGTGATGTTGCTGTTCGAGCCGATGCCGACATAGAGGAACTTGCCGTCGGGGCTCGCCGTCAGCGACTTGGTCCAATGGTGATTGATCGCCGAAGGCAGCGGCGTGACGACCACCGCCGGCCCGCTCGCCCGCGTCTGGCCCGGCGTGTAGGCGAAGCGCAGCAACGCGTCCTGGTCGGCGACGTAGAGATTGCCGCCGACGAGCGCGAGCCCGTACGGAGCGTTCAAATGCTCGGCGAACACCGTCCTGAGCTCGTAGGTGCCGTCACCATTGGCGTCGCGCAGCAGCGTCAGCCGGTTGCCGCCCTTGACCGAACTGGTGCCCTGCGCCTTGACCTTGCTCGCGATGACGTCCTTCGGCGTCAGCTTGGGCTCCTTGCCGCCGCGTCCTTCGGCGACGAGGATGTCGCCGTTGGGGAGCACCAAAGTCTGGCGCGGGATCTTGAGGTCGGTCGCGATCGCATTGATCGTGTAACCGGCCGGAACCAATGGCCGCTGGTCGCCCCAGCCGGTCGGGTTGGCGATCTTCATGGTCGGCAGCAGGCCGCGGTGCGCCGCCGGCAGGCTCGGGTTCGGCCCGTACTGCTCGGGCTCGGACTTGCTTCCGCACGCGCTCAGCATGGCCGAGGCGACGAGGATGGCGAGTGGGGATGCGAGCCTCATTTCACCTCTCCCGAGCGCCAGGCGGAGAAACCGAGCCATGTCGGGACGATCGCCAGGATGGTGACGATGATCGACAGGATCAGCGCCTCGGGCATCTTGGCCCAGGCATCCTTGGCGTGGACCAGCGCGTCGATGAAGCCGAGCACCCAGGCTGCAAGCAGAATGACGAAGGCGATCAGCGGCGCTCCGCGCCAGCTGCGGTCGGCACGGAAGAGGTCGATCAGCGACCACAACAAGGCGAAGCCGGAGAAGACCAGCGCGCCGACCAGCAGCCACGAGGCGAAGTTGGTCCACTGGATTTCGTAGCTGTTCGCATAGGTGATGTCGCTCAGCAGCGCGCCGAGGAACAGGGGCACAGAGGCGGCGAGCAGAAAAGCGTGGAGCGGGTGGATGCGCGGCCTGATGGCCCGGTAGCGTTCCTCAGCCAACCCGATCTCTCCCCGTTGCCGCGCCGAAACGAAGCGGCGCAACTTGGCTAATGCGCGCGGGGGCTTGGGGTTCCACCCCGGGCTGAGGCGCCAAAGGAAAGGGCGCCGGAATTGCTCCCGACGCCCTTCCCTGTTCTTACCTGAGAAAGCCTAAGCCGCCTTCTTCTCCAGCGCGCCTTTCGCCTGGGCGATGATGGCGCTGAACGCCTCGGCCTCGTGCATCGCGATATCGGCGAGCACCTTGCGGTCGAGGGTGATGCCGGCGAGCCGCAGCGCGTGGATGAACTCGCCGTAAGTGAGACCCTCCGCGCGGACCGCGGCGTTGATGCGCTGGATCCACAAGGCGCGGAAGCTCCGCTTCTTCACCTTGCGGTCGCGGTAGGCGTACTGCCCGGCCTTCTCGACCGCCTGGCGGGCGATGCGGATGGTGTTTTTGCGCCGGCCGTAATAGCCCTTCGCCTGTTCCAGGATGCGCTTGTGCTTGGCGCGGGTGGTCACACCCCGTTTGACGCGTGCCATGGGTGGACCTCCTTACTTCAGGCCGTAGGGGGCCCAGGCCTTCACGCGCGCCGTGTCGGCGTCGGCGAGAATCTCTGTGCCGCGGTTCTGGCGGATGTACTTGGCGTTGTGGCTGATCAGCCGGTGGCGCTTGCCCGCGACCCCGTGCTTGATCTTGCCGGTCGCCGTGAGCTTGAAGCGCTTTTTGACGCCGCTCTTGGTCTTTAGCTTGGGCATTTTCGTCTCCTTGTTGTCCCCGCCTTCGCGAGGACGACGTTTTTCCAACCGCCACGGCATGCCTTTGGCCGGGCCATTGGGTTTTCCAACGATCTGGAAAGCGCGGGCCTATAGAGGCGACCGGCGGATCGCGCAACCTTCGCAGTCATTGCGAGGAGCGCAGCGACGAAGCAATCCAGTCAGCGCGGCTGGATTGCTTCGCTACGCTCGCAATGACGGATCACCACGGGATCTCGGACCCGTTGCGGCGGAGGAACTTGCCAGTGTCGTCGATGGTAAGGCGCTCGATCAGCGCGCGCATGTCGCTGACGCTCTGTTCGCTGGTGATTTCCGCGCCGGCGCCGCCCATGCGGGTCTTGACCCACCCGGGGCTGATGAGGACGCAGGCGACGCCGCCCGCTCGAGCGTCGAGCGCGAGGCTGGTCCAGGCCATATTGAGCGCGGCCTTCGACGTGCGGTAGGGAACCCAGCCGCCGCTGTTCTGCGCGATGCTCCCCATGCCGCTCGAGATCGCGATCATCTTGCCGCCGTCCGCCATGCGCGGAAGCAAGGCGCGCCCGAGCAGGTAGGGCGCGATGGCGTTGACCATCATCATCTGCTCCCATGCCCGCGCGTCCTCGGCGGTGTCGCCGTGCATCGGGTGGTTGGTCCCGGCGTTGGCGATGAACAGGTCGAGCCCGGCGCCAATCTTGCCCGCGAACGCCGCCACCGCGTCTGCATCCGCAAGGTCGAGCCGCTCGACGCGGACACGGAGCGCGTCCAGCTCCGGGCTCGACTGCCGTGCCGTGGCGATCACGTTCCAGCCCGCACCCGCATATTGCCGCGCGAGCTCGAGCCCGATGCCCCGGTTCGCGCCAGTAATGAGAATGGTGGGCATATTTCTCCTCCGTCGCCCCAGCGAAGGCTGGGGTCCATGTCTTTGACGTAATGCGCGGCGACGAGACATGGATGCCAGCCTTCGCTGGCATGACGGATCAGTCGAACAGGCTCGAGACCGATGCCTCGTCGGCGATCCGGCGGATGGCTTCGCCGAGCAGCGGCGCGACCGTCAGGCGGCGGAGCTTGGCGTCCTTCGGGTCGGGCTCGCCGGTGTAGATGGTGTCGGTGACGACCAGCTCGCTGAGCTCGGACTTGGCGACGCGCGCGGCCGCCCCGCCCGAGAGCACCCCATGCGTGCAGTACGCGAACACCTCGGTCGCGCCCTGCTGCTTGAGCGCCGCGGCGGCATTGCACAGGGTGCCAGCCGAATCGACGATGTCGTCGATCAGGATGCAGGTGCGCCCGGCGACGTCGCCGATGATGTTCATCACTTCCGATTCGCCCGCGCGCTCGCGGCGCTTGTCGACGATCGCCAGCGGGGCGTTGTTGAGGCGCTTGGCGAGGCCGCGCGCGCGGACCACGCCGCCGACGTCGGGCGAGACGATCATTAGCTCGCGATTGCCGAAGCGCGCGTTGATGTCGGTCGCGATCACCGGCGAGGCGAACAAATTGTCGGTCGGGATGTCGAAGAAGCCCTGAATCTGCCCGGCATGGAGGTCGATCGACAGCACGCGGCTCGCCCCTGCGGTGGTGATCAAATTGGCGACCAGCTTGGCGGAGATCGGCGTGCGCGGCCCGGGTTTGCGGTCCTGGCGGGCGTAGCCGAAATAGGGCATCACCGCGGTGATCCGTTTCGCCGACGCGCGCCGCAGCGCGTCGATGCAGATCAATAGCTCCATCAGATTGTCGTTGGCCGGATAGCTGGTCGACTGGATGACGAAGACGTCCTCGCCACGGACATTCTCGTTGACCTCGACGAAAATCTCCTCGTCGGCGAAGCGGCGCACGCTGGCGTCGGTCAGCGGCATTTCGAGATAGTCCGAGATCGATCGGGCCAGCGGCAGGTTGCTGTTCCCGGCAAGCAATTTCATGGCGTGTCCCCCGGCGGCGGTCGCAGAGCGCCTTAGCGACTGGCGGGTGATCGCGTAAACACCCGGTTCGTCCGCAAGTGAAAAGCAGGGCTTCGACAAGCTCGGCCCGAACGGACTATGGGGCCGCATGACCGATCGCCTGAGGATTGCCTTCGCCCAGATGAACCAGCGCGTCGGCGACCTCGAGGGTAATGCCGCGGCGATGCTGGAGATGCGGCGAAATGCCGAGGGCGCGGACCTGCTGCTGTGCCCGGAGCTTCAACTGACCGGCTATCCGCCCGAGGATTTGGTGCTCAAGCCCGAGTTCGTGCGGCGCGTCCACGAATGCACCGATCAGCTTGTCCAGGCGACGGTCGAGCCCGGCCCGGCGATTCTGATCGGCACGATCGTCAGCGAGGGCGGCTCGAATTACAATGCGGTGGTACTCGCCGACGGCGGCTGGGTGTTGGCCACGACCCTGAAGCGTGAGCTCCCGAACTACGGCACATTCGACGAGAAGCGGATCTTCACTCCGGGCCCGCTGCCCGAGCCGATCCTCTTCAAGGGCGTCAGGATCGGCGTGCCGATCTGCGAGGACATCTGGCAGGAGGTGGTCTGCGCACACCTCGCCGAAGCCGGCGCCGAGATGCTGCTGGTGCCCAACGGCAGCCCGTACGAACTCGACAAGGATGACAAGCGCTACCAGCTGGTGCGCAGCCGCGCGATCGAGACCGCGCTGCCGATCGCGTATCTCAACCGCGTCGGCGGGCAGGACGAGCTGGTGTTCGACGGCTCGTCGTTCATTGTCCACCCGGATGGCGAGCGCGTCGTCCAGCTGTGCGACTGGGAAGAGGAGTTGCTCGTCACCGACTGGGAGCGGACGAGCGACGGCTGGCGCTGCAGCTCGCGCCAATGCGAGCCGGTCGACGCTTTCCCCGAGGACGTCTACCGCGCGATGATGCTGGGGCTGCATGATTATGTTGAGCGCAACGGCTTCCCGGGTGTGATCCTCGGCCTCTCGGGCGGCATCGACAGCGCGCTGTCGGCCGCGATCGCGGTCGATGCGCTCGGGCCGGAGAAGGTGTGGGGCGTGATGCTCCCGTCGAAATATACCAGCGACGAGAGCCTCGAGGATGCGCGCGAGTGCGCGCGGCTCTTGGGCTGCCGCCATGACGTCGTCTCGATCGCGCCCGCGGTTGCCGCGGTCGGTGAGATGCTTCCGGACATGAGCGGTCTCGCCGCCGAGAACGTCCAGGCGCGCCTCAGGATGGTGGCGCTGATGGCTTTGTCCAACTCGGACGGGCAGATGCTGCTGACGACCGGCAACAAGAGCGAGATGAGCGTCGGCTATGCGACGCTCTACGGCGACATGGCCGGCGGCT